>Ga0310342_100000234_pt1 | contig 29094 bp, 49 predicted proteins | sample S15DNA20500_MG_FD_206155 | JGI IMG/M metagenome (GOLD analysis project Ga0310342, IMG submission 206155) | Marine microbial communities from station ALOHA, North Pacific Subtropical Gyre - S1503-DNA-20-500_MG | ecosystem: Environmental > Aquatic > Marine > Oceanic | place: Pacific Ocean: North... | reverse complement strand
GATGTAACTCCGCTATCATTGGGTATAGAAACACTAGGTGCTGTTACTACAAGATTAATTGATAAAAACACAACAATACCTACTAAAAAGAGTCAAATCTTTTCTACTGCTGAAAATAATCAACCAGCAGTTACAATTAAAGTTGTTCAAGGTGAACGCGAAATGGCAAACGATAACAAGCTATTGGGGAATTTTGATTTACAAGATATACCCCCTGCACCTCGTGGTATGCCACAAATTGAAGTTACTTTTGATATTGATGCTAATGGTATTGTTAATGTGTCTGCTAAAGATAAAGGAACAGGTAAGGAACAATCAATTCAAATACAAGCATCTAGTGGATTAAGTGATGCTGACATTGAACAAATGATAAGAGACGCTGAGACTAATAAAGAAGCAGATCAAAAGAAACGCGAAGAAGCCGAAACTAGAAATCAAGCAGACGCACTTGCTCATTCAATTGAAAAGTCTCTAGAAGAACACGGAGATAAAATTTCAACTGATGACAAAACTGCTATAGAAACTAGTATTACTAATCTAAAAGACGCACTTAAAGGTTCTGATTCTGAATTAATAAAACAAGAAACAGAAAATTTAAGTCAAGTGTCTATGAAGTTAGGTGAAGCTATCTATAAAAGTCAACAAGAGCAAACAGAAACTCCTACAGAAGATTTTAATAATGACGACGATGTTGTAGATGCAGAATTTACAACAGTTGACGATAAACCGTAAGAGTATCGCTAGTTATACTGTAAAAGATAAGTAATTGTAGTGCGTGGGTCTGAGATCCACGCATTACAGCTCTTGGGAGAGAATTATGAGCGGATGTGATGTTGCAATCGATGTTAAGATCGATGAAAAGATTGAAAAAAGAATTATCGAACCTCCTAGATATAAAGTGATTTTCTTTAACGACAATGCAACTCCCATGGAATGGGTCGTAGAAATTCTTGCAACAATTTTTAAACATACACTAGAATCTAGTCAAGCTATTATGCTTCAAATTCATGAAGAAGGAAGTGCAGTTGTAGGTATATATGTATACGAGATAGCTGAACAAAAAAGTGTAGAAGCTACTTTAGCAAGCAAAGACAAAGGATATCCTCTCCAAATAAAAGTAGAAGAAGAATGAGCTTAAGAGAATTAACTAAAGAGCATCATCAAAACGCTGAAAGACAAGAATTTGTAACAATTTTAATGTCTGGAAACATTGATCCTGAAATTTATGCAATATTCTTAGCAAATCAATGGCCTATGTATGACATATTAGAAGCTAGTGCTTTAGGGGCAGGGCTACTAGATGGATTACTTGATATACGTAGAACATATGCCATCTGGCAAGACTGGAGAGAATTGTGGACTAAAGAAGAACTACCTCCTCGCTTAGAAGTTACAGAAAAATACACAGCTCATATAATGGATATAAAAGACGACGAAACAAAATTATTTGCACACATATATACTCGTCATATGGGAGATTTAAGTGGCGGTCGCATGATAGCAAAAAAAGTACCAGGAGAAAAAAGACTTTATACTTTTAAAGATCCTGATACACTAAAAACAAAAATTCGAGAACGCCTGACAGATGATATGGCTGACGAGGCAAAAATTTGTTTTGATTTCGCTACAGACACTTTCCGCGAAATGATGGCTCTTGCTAAGGCGCCGAATTATTCAATATTTAAGAGAATCGGTGATCCTTTCTAATGAGAATTGCAGGTGCACAAATACCTGTCACACGGGATATTGTTGCTAATACTAAAACTATTAAAGAAAGTATAGATTGGGCATCTGAAAACAATTGTGACTTTTTAGTTACGCCAGAAGGTTCATTAAGTGGTTACTATCCTCAAGCAATAATGAGTGCGGAAGCTAATGAAGGCTTAATGGCAGTATTATCTGAAATTGAAGAATATTCTAAAAATTTAAAAATAGGTTTATGCTTGGGAACCCTATTCCATGATCTAGAAGAAATAGGTTATGTTAAAAGAAATCAAATTCGATTTTATGATAAAGAAGGTACTTTCTTAGGAGCAACAAACAAAACTTATCTAATTAAAGGTTGGGATGGAAATTTTTTAGCACATGACTTGAAAAAAGCAGGCATTAAGGTAATTAAGCTAGAAACTGAAAAAGAACAATTTAATGCAGTAGGATTAATATGCAATGACTTATGGGGCAGCATTTGGGAAAGTGAAGTAAGTTTGCCTTGGGCTGCTTATGGCACTTTTAATTTAGGAAGAGAGTCTATTAATACAGTTGACAAAACTACCTTATCTAACAAGGTTCATCTTTTTATTCATTCTACTAATGGAGGTCGAGGAAATAAAGATGATGAATTATATAATGACTGGCATGATGCTCATTTAAGAATGATGAGCTTTATGACAAAAATTCCTATTATTACTGTTGATAATTGTAATCTTATGACTGGAGAAGCAACTAATTGTCCTACTTCTAGTGAAAGTGGAGTTATTATAAATAGCAAATGGCATACAAAAGTACCTCGAGTTGGAAAACAATATTTTTATTTTGATTTTACTACAGAATATATAGAGTCGTGTTATGAAGACGAACCTGACCATCAAGGATTAACATACAAGCCATATAGCAGATGAGGAGAAAAAAATGAATGACAAACCATCAACTCGTTGGAGTGGACTAGGCCAGTCCACTTTGTCGGATTTAGAAATGTACACCGCCAAATATTATGACGAAGCAGGAAAACAAAAATTTATACAAATTTTACAAGAAGGAGAATTATCTTCTAAATTATATGCTATTTACTTATGGAATTTACACAAAAAGTATGATTTATTAGAAACAATAGCAGACGGAATTAATTTATTTGAAGATTTACATGATCTTAAACGTAAATCAAAAGCTCTAGAAGATTACAACGAACTTTGGAATGATGATGAACCGGCGCCGATACTTAATAGTACAAACGAATATATAAAACATTTTAGAGAAGTAATGCATGACAATATTGCACTATTGGGACATATGTATGCTTTATATATAGGTAATCTAGAGCATGGAGACTACCTTAGCGCAAAAGTTCCAGGTGAAGGAAGACTATTTCAGTATGATACGAATACAATCGATTTAAAGCAAGTACTAGATACTAAAATAGAAACAGCTACTAACAACGTCAGACATCACTGGGAAGCCTTCAGCACAGGAATTGAATGTGCATACTGTTTTGAGTCATCTATTGAACTTCGCAACGAACTAATGGAATTAGATATTTGAGTTATTTAATAGTTGACGATTTCTTACCAGAATCTGTTCAGGACATGTTGTTCTATAGATTCCAATGGAGTACACTCTGGCAATATGCTAGTAAATCTAGTGGCGAAGATGAATTTGATGAGAACGATCCAAATATATGCGAAATTTCTCAATTTACACATATGTCTGTACATTCTCTAGCACCTAAAATAACTAATTTGCCGCCGCCAATGGATGTAGATGAAACTGTCATCGAACCGTTAATTGAAGAATCTTATAATGATCTAAGGCTTGTTCTTTATTTTCTTGAATTTAAATTTAAATTTAGAATAGATTCAATCTTCAGAATAAAAACAAATATGGGCTATCAAATGCCTCATAATGAAGGGATGTATCCTCCTCCTCATTTTGATTCTCCTGATCCAAACTTAATAGTAGCTATATATTACATAAACGATAGTGACGGCCCTACTCGATTATTTGATAAAACAACCCAAGATCGATTGCCTCATAAAGATCTAAAAGTTATAGGTGAAATCGAACCAAAAAAAGGCAGAGCAGTTTTATTTAAAGCTAATAGAATGCATACAGGTTGTTCTCCCGTCCATCATGAAAATAGAATAGTTTCTAACTTAGTTTTTACGTCAAAAGATTTAGATCTAAATAAACTTATTAAAGAGAATCAATAAAATGAGTATATTATGGGATCAACTTATATCATGTCAAGAAGATATTATACAAATATTTGAAGAAAATGCAACCGAAATTTATGAACCAGGGATGAATCATTTTAATCAAGCAGATGGTGGTTGGATTAATAGAGTATGGGCTAATGAAAATATACGCAGAGCTCATATTGATGTGGTTGATGCACGAGAATCTAAAGGATTATGGATGATGCATGTTTGTTGTTTTCCAGAATTAAACAATGATGGTCCTATTTATGGATTTGATGTAATAGCAGGAAAGAACAAAATGACAGGAGCTTTTCATGATTTTTCTTCTTCGTCAGGAGGCGAAGACCATCCTTTAATAGAATGGTATGAACACGCGGTGGAAGATTTTATTCCAAGCAAAAAACGCGAATTACCTGAATGGGCAAAAAATATCTTTACACCTAGTATGATTGCTGCAGGTAACGTGAAAACAGATGAAGAAGCAACTGCTATAATAAATCTAGCAGTAAATAATCTAGAAGTTTATTTTGAAAGCATAGGTCAATATAATGGATGTGCAGATAGAGACCTTACTATAGCATCACAAAACTATTACTGCGAGAATCAACAAAAAAATCCACATACACCGCGTGTAATGACTAGTTTAGGACTCGACGAAGCTGACGTACAAAAATTTTGTACAGATATGCTATTCCCTAAACTAGTATAAATATAATATAATGCGATTTTTAGAATTTAGACAAACACACCTAACAGAAGGAACTGGACTACGGGCTGCTACTGTAGACGAAGTCTATGTTGATCGTGATGGCACAGAATATAACTTTAATCTATGGGAATTTGAATATCCGAATGATGCTGATACTTTTGAAACTCCCGAAGATGTGCAAAATGCTATCGAAGAACTTGCAAATCCACAAATAGAAATTCGCTGGGTCAATGCCCCTTCAAGTCGATTAAGAGCCTTTGCATTTGGTAAATTTATATCTGATACAAATAAAGAGTTATGGCTAGGTAAATATTTTCAATCTGTTAAACCTACAAATACAATTTATGATAAAGAAGCAATTGCAGTTAATCTAACACCAGCTAAGGGAAGTGCAGTAACTAAAGCATCTGTTAATATGCAGCCTGGGCACTTAGGAGTTGCGGATGGTAATTCTAGAAATACTCAGGCTATTGTAAACATTATTAAAAACCACGAACAAGGTGATATGCTATCAAAAGCAGCTCTAGAAGCAAGTTCAAATCAAGAAGTTGTTTTTACAGACGGAGCTCAATATCGTACAGCTATCCAAGACGACTTTTGTGAAGTACTTGCACCAATAGCAATAATTTCAGGACACAATGTAGTTACAGGTTCTATTCAGCAAGCAATTACAGACATTTTTAAAACTTCTAAAATTAACGATGCTTTAATTATGTTTCCTCCAGAACAAAATAATCCTCTCATTGATGCATTTGTTATTAGAAATGGTATTGAAATGGGAATTAGTCATAAAGGTAAAACTGGTGCAAGAGCAAGTATTACAAATATCTGGAGAGCAAAAGAAGAAGCATCTCAAACAACTACAGGTTTAGCTTATATAGAAAAATACCCAGAAGCTGTAGCTATACTTGATATATGCAGGGAAGAAAATGCGGCAACACAGCCTATTATACTCGCTTCAAGATTTAACTTAATATCTGAAGAAGAAGCTAATAAATTAACAGAACTAATGCAAAATCCAATGGATCCAGCATTGCGGTTAGAAGGTAATGCAATGTCGCCAAAAGCTGTTGTAAGACAAGCTACAGATACAGATACTGCCAAAGTACCTCAAGAGTTATTACGTATATTTAAAATGGGCGGCTATAAAAGAGGAAGTTTTGTTAGCTACCTTTGTTTAGCAAGAGTTGCTACACTTGTTGCAGAGCATATTAATAGTGATCCTGAAATTGACTTTGGGGAAGCTATTCGTTCTTTCCTTAATAGTTCTGCAATGGTACAGGCAAAAACATCTGTAGGTATTAAAACAAAAGATGCTATGATTAGAAATATTAATGTAGTATATCCTCCAAACTTTCAAGATAAAGCAAAAATAGAAGCTAATGCTTATTATGGCACAACTGTAAAAAGTAAATTCTCTTTTAGTTTACCTACAACTTAAGATCAATTTCTTTTTGACAAATTTTCTGATCTCGGAATAATCTAATAGTTCTACAATCTTTAGAAGTAACTCCGCTAAGTATTTGATCATTAATAGTTTTATTTCCATCTATAATCGCAATACCATCATATACTGTGGTAGAAACACCTACCATGTTTAATGTTTTAGCAACAATAGACGGAAAACCTAATGATCCTACGATTGCGGCACAACCCGATAGAAGGAATATACTAAAGGTTAAAGGAAATATTATTTTTAAACAACGAGGCATGTCCTCGTGTATTTATTTTAAATAACTATTCGGTTTCTTTTTCACACAATTTACAACGACAGTTCTTACAAACTTCTATTTCTTGTAAATCAATAGGATAATCAATCGGAAACTCTGATCGACCATTAAATTTTTTTCTTAATGGCACACCGCAATGTGATTCATGTCCGCAATTTTCACAAGTTGTCATAATCTTTTCTCTTACTTTTTGTTGCCGTTTTTAATATTGTGTATCGCATCTGTATTACTATTTATAGCATCTGCATTCTTTTGTATTTTTTCAGTCTGTGCATAATCTATTAATTCTTGTAGGCGCTGTCCCTTTTCTGCTTTAGTATCTAAATGCAAATCTTTATTAATAACTTTTTCTAATTTTAACATTTGAATTCTGTTATTTTGAACAAATCTCCAAGTATAACCTTTTTTCGAATATACACCAAATACAGTTTCTCTAATTCCTATTTTAACAATAATAGCATCTTCATCATTTAATATAACATGATCGCCTTCACTAAATGCAGGGTTTAATTTAAATTTTAACCCTTGCATTAAGTTAGTTACAAAATCCTTAAACCAAAATGCTACTGAAATAGAGACAAGAACTCCTATCCAAGGACCTATTAACTCTGCAAAATCTAAACCAAATTTATCAAATAGACTCATAACTGTATTTATTTTTCATTATAGCTGTATAATAACAGTATTAATCAATTAATAAATATTTATTAGTCGATAATAGACAATCGAAGGAGAAAATTAGTGTATGACAAACCAAGTAAAAGTTAGTGATAGCACTGCTATTAGCATGCCTATGAGAAATTTAATAAGTATTTTGGCCGCGGTTGGCCTAGGTGTATGGGCATACTTTGGAATAATTGAAAGACTTAATAGCATAGAAACTAATTATATATTAATATCGGGCGATATAGAAAAAAATACTGATTTTAGAATTAAGTGGCCTTTGGGAGAACTAGGTGCGTTACCCGATGATGCTCAACAATTTATGCGTATAGATCATATAGATCAACAATTAGATAAGATAAACGACAAATTAGAAGCAGGTATGCATAATAAGGTAAATATAGATAGACTCCAGAAAGACGTTGATAAAATGATGTCTGACATTGAAGAACTAAAAGATAAAATAAGAGATAACAAAGGAATCAAATAAAATGGCATGTAAAGCTAAAAACCCTGATTGTTACTGTGAAGGTTGCGAATGCGATCCTTGCATGTGCAGAGAAGATAAACCTTGTGGTTGTGATCCAAAAATTAAAGGCGTTCCGCCAATAGTTTAATGACATCACCTATATCTGTTACTGAAGCAGCATTAACAAAGATACACGAACTACTAAAAAACGCACCAGAAATGGAGGCTGTTCGACCTTTTGTATTTGGAGGAGGGTGCTCTGGCATGCAACACTCTATGACTTTTGTAGAGAAAAAAGAATTAAGAGATATTGAGTTTGCTCCTCAAATGTATATTGATCCTGTTGCTTTACAATTTATGGATGGCGCTACTATTGACTATGTAAATGATGGAATGCGAGAAACATTTGTTTTCAATGACGTATTTAAAGCACAGGGTGGTACAGGTATGTGTGGAGGCTGCGGGTCTGCTACTGGTCCTGGCTATAAGTCACACTAAATGATAACAATCCCTTCTACACCGTTTACAGTAATTCGTAAAGTAGAACCAATCTACAAAGCAAAAAATCTTCCTAAAAAAGTTGCTTTTTCTTATGAGAAACCTTTAAATAAGAAAAAGAAACATGTACTAGATATTCAGGCTTAATTAATATCAATTAAATTATGCTTGTGTTTAGGATTCCTAACAGATACTTCAATAAAATTTGATAAGAATTTAAAATGCGTAGCGAGCTGGACGAATAACTCTCCCTTTGAAGATTCTGCTACAATACTATACGAGCTAGATCCTATATGTTGATAATATCGACGACTTATTCCTCTACGCTTGCCATAAGTAGGAAATACTCCTGTTAAAAAAAGACACGTATCACCTAATTCTTTTGCATTTGTTTTTCGTCTATGTGAAACTTTAAAATATGCTTCTGCAAAGGACTTCTCAGGAAGAAAATCTGGACGGTCAAGGTGATGAGAAAGAAGCATAATAATGTATGATTCAAGATCTACTGGTAAAGTATACCCTATTTTCTCTTGCGTTTCACGTACTATACCATGAAAAGCACTGAAATACTCATCCATAAAGTATTTAATACTCCACAAAGAAGTATAATACTAATAGTAAACTCTGATAAATATTAACATGGTAGATAATAAATGGGAATTTAAATCAAAAGATATTTTTGAAAACATAGAAGATGATGATGAAAATATTCTTATGAAAATACCTAAAGAAATAATGAGCGAAAAAGGTTGGAAAGAAGGAGATAATATTAAAATTTTGCTTGGGGATCAAGGCACCATTATTATTGAAAAAATATAAGATGGCAAAAGAAGAACTAATTTCATATGATGCCAAGGTTGTTGAAGTTTTGCCAAATCAAATGTTTAGAGTAAATCTAGATAATGGGCATGAGTTGATTTGTTATACAAGTGGACGAATGAGGCAAAATAAAATAAAAATTATAATGAACGATAACGTTAAAATTGAAATGTCTCCTTATGATTTAACGAGAGGAAGAATTGTATATCGTTATTAATCAAAAAACCTATTGACAATTTTTCTTTAAACTGCTATAATATGATATTGCTAGTAGTTTTACAAGAAGTATAGGGCATTATGGATATTACAGTAAAAGGTGGCACAAAAAAACAACGAGAGTTATCTTTGAGCATGGCCTATTTTTGCGTAGGTATGCTTATGCCTCGGATGCAATCTCTTAATGTCGAAATTTTCTTAAAAAAATTTACAGCTGAAGATCCAGAAGTAAATGAAACAGATCATGGTTATGCAATTCCTACAGAAGATGAAGCATATCCTAGATTCTTTGAAATCGAAGTTAATAAAAATGTAAAATTACGAAGAGTACTAGAAACTGTTGCACACGAAATGGTACATGTAAAGCAATTTGCAAGAGGAGAACTTTACGAAAGTACTAGACTTGGTAAGCATCGGTGGAATGGTAAATGGTTAAAGAAAAATCCTGATTATTGGGATCAACCTTGGGAAATCGAAGCACATGGTCGTGAGATAGGACTTTTTATTCGTTGGGCGGAAAAAGAAGGCTATTCTAAACGGAAATGGGTTAAAGATGCATGATAGATCATGATAATCGAATTTGTGAAATAGAAGGCTGTACTCGTATCGGGGCTTATTACGGAAAAATACGTAAACGTGACGGGGTTCGAATTCGACGAGCAAAATGTAAAATACATCACGCTCATCAATATAATATGAAGGGTGGCTATCTAGCATATCGTAAAGAATATTGTGAAAATCGTGATAGTAGACTAGGTTTCAAATGCACTGCAACTATTATTTTGCAAGGGCAACTTAGCGTAGATCACATAGATGGAAATCACAATAATGATGATGAAAGCAATCTCCAAACTTTGTGTCATAATTGCCATAATTATAAAACGTTTATTAATGAAGATTGGAAAGATAAAGGTCTTGACATTCTAACAAAATGAACTTATAATTAGTATATAAATTAAGGCACAGAGGTAAAAGGCAAAATGGTTAAAAAACCGCACCAAAAAACTGCTCCTACCCAAGAAGTTCTTGCTATAGCATTTGCAGCTTATCGTATTAATGGAGCATATCACAAATATACACAACGATTTTCAGAAGAAGATAATCATACAATCCATGCTAATAAAGATATGGTAAAATTTCATTTTAATGTTAATGATTTTAAACCACATGATTTTGAAGATTTTAATGCTATTGATGAAGATTTTGATGCTGTAGATATTGCTCAAAAACATTTTCATCGCTATTCAATGGAACTATTAGGAAATGGATTAACTGATTTCCAAAAAGATGCATTTAATGCAATTAGTCAAGATACTGTTCCGTTTAATAAACTAGGATTAGTAGCATATATCCCCGAACTGGTTAAACGAGAAGTAGAAACTAATGCGTTTAAGAAAAAATTACGTATAGACTATCGTAACAGTAAAAATGTAGGATCTATTAAAGATAAAGTAGAAGGTGTTATAAAATTTCTTAACAAATTTTATTCTGAAAAATGGGAAAGCTTCAACTATGTTGCAGATTTTAATGGTGACTTGGTAAGCTTCATGAACAAGGTAGAATACAAAGTAGGTGAACGGAAACGCATTAAAGGCAAAGTTAAAGACCATGGTAAAAATCGTAACTTTGACGTGTGTGAAACTCGACTTAATTATGTAAAATTATTTAAAGTATAATATAGGAAAAATAATAAAATGGGTAACAGAGATTATGATACTACATACGCTGATACTTGTAAATTAACAAATACAAATAACGGTGTTATAGTTGAAGCTGAAATATTAAATTTTATTCCTGAAAAGGTAATAACCGCAAGTGTAGGACGTAGTATAAAGGTTACATTAAATTTTGTTGATAGAAATGCTAATAGAATTTATGTTGGTAACTTACACGGTGTAGAATTTGTTAGTAAAGGACCAGAAGAAACAATAAATTATAGAGGAAGAAGGCGGTAAATGACATATTTGGTCAATGATAGTTGTATCAAATGCAAACATATGGATTGTGTAGAAGTATGCCCAGTTGATTGTTTTTATGAAGGTGAAAATATGTTAGTTATACATCCAGATGAATGTATCGATTGTGGCGTTTGTGAACCTGAATGTCCGGTTGAAGCAATTATTGATGATGGTGCGCCTGATAGTGAAGAATGGTTAACTCTAAATACTAAATGGGCAGATGTATGGCCTAACATTACACAAAAGAGAGAAGAAGACGTTCCTGGCGATGTTAAAGATTGGGAATATGTTCCTGGCAAAATGCAATACTTTAGTGAATCACCCGGCAAAGGAGATTAAAATGAAAACAGACAATATACCTGTTCTTTATATTTTAATGCGAAATGATTTAGATAGTATGAATCCTGGGAAAGCAATGGCTCAAGCATCTCATGCTAGTAATGCATTTGTAAAATCTTACGTATTAAAAGGCGATGATTTATACAAGCAATGGGAAAAAGAAACACCACAAGGTTTTGGTACAGTTTTAGTATTAGCTGTAAATGAGTTAGAAATGACACAAGCAGTTAGAGTTGCCCGAGCTTGTAAGTTTCCAGCAGCCGTAATACATGATCCTACTTATCCTGTGCAAGACGGCGAAGTTACCTGGCATATACCTGTTGATACATGTGCTTATGTATTTGGTGAAAAAGACGACCTTATGTTAACAGCAATATTACAGAATTTTCCTTTACATGACTGAAGAAAAAACAGTTGATGTTAAAGATAGAATAGCCGAAATGAAGGGTATTCCTAACGAAGAACAATTATTAGAGAACCTAAAACAAAAAACTATGATTGTCACATTTGATAAATTAAATGGTGACGAACGCATAATGACATGCACAAAAAACTTTGATATTATTCCTGAAGAAAATAGACCAAAAACTGACAAAAAACCAACTGAAGGGAATATTACTGTTTGGGATTTAACTGCTAAGGGTTGGAGATCGTTTAAATACAATAGAATAAAAAAAGTAGAAATATTACAGCAACGTTAAGAAAGCTACTATGAAAAAATCTATTTCTAGTGTAGAGTATGCAGAACTAAGTGGACTAGGTATAGCATTACTTTCTTTATCTCAAAAAGAGAACAAAACAGACCAAGAAGTAATTGTTGAAAACTGGATTACACAAAGAATGGCACAACTCAAAATCGAAACCAGTAACTAATTTTGCGGGTATCGTATAGTGGTAATACCTCAGCCTTCCAAGCTGATGCTAGGAGTTCGATTCTCCTTACCCGCTCCACTTCAAAGAATTAAATAAAGATGCGCTATGGATATCTATGACCAAGAACATATGACAAAATTGCCATTTAAGTTTGACATTGAAGAACTTAAAAAGGCATTAAAAGATATAGAAAAATATGCTTCATTTGATAACCCTACTGGACAAATAGGTTTAACACATACTGCTAACGAATATGAAGGGAAAGATAAAAGATACGAAGCATGCGGTTCTTTTGCTTCAAAAAGTTTTCCTACAGAAAATGACTTTACAGAATTTAATGAAGATCTTAAAGATACTTATTTTTATGAAGTATATAAAACATTGTCAACAATGTATAATTTAGGAAGAGTGCGTTTATTACAAATTCAACCAAAACGTTGTTTAAGTTGGCATATTGATCAACAAGAACGAATTCATGTACCTATAATTTCTAATTCTGGTAATATGCTTGCTATTTTAAATAAGTGTTATTTTTTACCAGCAGATGGTAGTTCTTATATTGTTAATTTAATTCTTACGCATTCAGCATTTAATGGAGGATTTGAACCTAGATACAATTTTTTATGTTCTATTACAGGTTATAAAAAAAATGCTGTTACCAATTTAGAAAAAGAATTTGATGACGAAGAACTATTAGCTTCAGCAAGAAAATTGTATAAATGGTCTTACACTAATTGTAACTTTCCTCTAAAGGATCAAATTTTAGAAAAAAAGAAATCAGAATGAAATTTGCAATAACAGGACATACTAGCGGCATAGGTTTATCTTTAACTACCTACTGTGATAATAACAATCACGAATGGATTGGTTTTTCTCGTAGTAATGGTTATGATATTAATGATCCTCATCCTATTATAGAAAAAGCATTAGATTGTGATGTTTTTATTAATAATGCACATGACAAATATGCACAAGTTTGGGTATTGTATCATTTATGGCAAAAATGGAAGGAAGAAAAAAAGCAAATAGTATCAGTTAGTTCTTTAAGTCCCGATGTTACTAAAAATACAATCTGGCCTTATAGTACAGAAAAATGTGCGTTAGATCATGCATGTGAACAATTACAAAATAGCAAAGGTAATTGTAGAATAATAAACATTAAACCAGGATTTGTAGATACGCCTAGGGTAGCTTCTTTTGGTTCGGGACACAAAATGGATCCTGACTATATAGCAAAAGTAGTGATGTGGTGCATAGAACAACCTGAATACTTAATGACTCTTAGAATTGCGCCTTACCCAGATCCAGGATCTTCAGCTTAACTAAATACTAATACAAACAATAGTAAATCAGAAGCAAACAACGCAACGCTCTAAAGGAGACTATCATGCAAGTTGAAGTTACTGGTGAATTGGACGAATTAATGGAAAATGATGATTGGGCACTAATTTTTGGATCTGATGGTAAAATTAAAGGAATTTTTATACCACAAGGTAGTGACGATGCCGAAGTTCCTATAGCAATATCAAATTTATTAGAAGCCGCTGGTATTGATTTATTAGACGAGGAACAACCTGTATATCATTAATTGATATTCTGGTAAAATATTACCTTGACAATTTAGATATTGATGCTAAACTGTATGTAAGTAAATTAATACAGAAAGTATCGTTATGCATAAATCAATTTATAAAAGTCTATTATTAACTTTTGGACTTATTTCTTTACAAGGGTGCTATTCTTTTGCTGGCCCTACAAGTATAGGAATTTCCGCTACACCGGCACCTGGAACAGAAAACTTAGTTCTATCAGAACCTGAAAACTATAAATCCATTAAAGCAAAAGATATTCAACAAATAAAGTTTCCAGATAGTAATGAAATTTTAGATTGCGATTTTGGCTTTACTTACTTTAGTGGTTCGAGTAGTTCCTGGACAGCTGGTATAGGCAGTATTAGAAATCCAAACATTAATGCAGATTGGTATTACAATAATGATTGGGGTTCTGCTTGGCGCGACGAGTATATTGTCGAAGCTGTTAATCAAAATAGAATACGACAAGCATCTTGTATATTTAAAGATGGTACAGGTTTCTTTTGGGACGTCCCTCCTACTGGCAAATGGTCATCTTTATATTGGCATGAGCATTCTATTCACATAGGTCATAAAGGTTGGAGTAGTGTAGGCAATACGTTTGTGCGAGAAAAATCTCAATTCCCCGTAAAAGTAGGTGATATAAAAGAACTTAATTTTGACGTTGAATATACATATGATATTATAGGACAATCAGATGTACATTTAGCAATGTGGTTTGTAGATGAAAAAAGAGTATCTAGTGATTGGGTAGGAGACGAACCTTTTCTAGAAACAATGGTTAGATTAAGTCACAATACAGACTATCCATGTCATGACGGTTCCTTCAAAATAATGAAACAAAGGTGGTCGTATTGTTTTAAAGGAAGTGGGTGGACACAAAATGGCAATAGCCAAACGATGATGAGATTTGACTCTTTAGATATTCATCACCCTAAAGTTAATTCAGGGCATAATGGAAAACATACGTTTAATTTAAAACTTAAAGATCTAATCTTAGGTATGAAGAAGCAAGGATATATCAAAGACCATCATACTTTGTTAGGACTTGAATTTAATAACGAACTTAAATATGGACGAGGAGTAATGGATATTAAATCTATGAATTATAAATTAGTAACACACTAAAAGAAAAAATCACTTTTTATGTCTAATTGATAAATACTATCAATTAACTTACGTAATCGGTTAATTTTTTTTGACCAAAAGGAAAAATGAAAAATGACACAACTTATTGAACCCGAAAAATATACAGAAGTCGTGGGCCGTTTACGGTCCTTTTTTTTGGATAAAAATTTTTTAGAAGTTCACACACAAAATCGATTAAGCATTTTAGCGGCATGTGAAGACCCTACTACAGTATCAACATATAACTACGCAGGCAATGTTTGGCCCCTACCTCAGACGGGCCAAATGTGGCTCGAATACGAATTACTTAAACGCCCCACTCAAGAGGGGTTTTTTTGTGTCTCAACTTCTTATAGACAAGAACCTAACCCTGTTGAAGGACGACATGATTTAATATTTCCTATGTTTGAGTTTGAGTTTCCAGGAACAATAGTCGAACTAGAAGAACTAGAAAAGGAACTTGTAGAACATATGGGATTTGGCACCAAACACGGAGTTGTTGCTAAAGATTATAAAGAATGGGCGGATGAATTTGGGGTAGAAGAATTAACTCACGCAGAAGAAACGGCAATGCATGACAAATGGCAGGGTCGAGTATGCATGATTAAAAACTTTCCAAATTATACTAGTCCTTTTTGGAATATGAAACAAAACGGAGACGGAACGGCTGCGAAAATTGATGTTATTATAGCTGGACAAGAAACAATAGGATCAGCAGAACGTAGTGCTGATACTGAAGAAATGAAAGAAATGTTTCATACTATAAGTGAAGGACAATATGCTGATTTGCTATTTGGACAATTTGGCAAGGACCGTGTAGAAGCTGAACTAAACGAATTCTTAAGTTACGACTTTATTCCGCGAGTTGGTGGCGGAATCGGAGTAACAAGGTTACTTCGAGCTAACGAAGTGTATAATGTTAGAAAAATAGTAGCAAATATGTAAGATTGATCCGGGGTGATGGAAATGGTAGACATGCCTGTCTGTTTAACAGGTGCTTGCACGAGCGTGGTGGTTCGAATCCACCCCCCGGAGCCAAATCTTCTTGACTTCTTACTTATCCTGTGTTAAAGTATATTATAAAATAATATTTAGTAGGAACCAAGCATGGAACCATGTAATATATTTCCTTCACCTATATGGAAGGGACGTTTTACTGGAGATTTAATCAAACTAAAAGAGCGATCTCTTAACTTTTTAAAAGATCCTAACACTAATGTATCTGCCTTAATGGATGGCGGTATAAGTTCAGGTCCTGATCCACAACCTCCTCATGAATGGAAAGAAGCAAAAGGATTTATGGATTGGTCAGCTAACTTTTGTAATAAAGTTTGGGAAGACTGGAATTATCAAACAATGCCTTGGGAAGAAATTGAGCAAACTAGTTGGGTAAATTCATATCCACAAACTGCTTGGACAGGTGAACATACACACTGTCGTGATTGCCTTGTAATAGTATTATATATAGAAAAACCAATTGGTAAAGATGGAGGAAATTTAGAAATAAATAATCCTTTATTTTATCATTGGGAAAATACACCTCGAGCCGATGGACATTTTTGGGAAGAAATAGAAGTTGAAACGGGAGATGTAGTTATATTTCCCGGATGGTTACTGCATCGAACTACACCTAATAAAAGTAAAGACGATCGAATAACTATGAGTGTGAATTTAAGTGTAATATCTACAAATACTAGGATAAATTTTTGATGAAAATTACAACAGATTCTTGGAAAACTGCTGATGTATTTTCTGATCCTCTTTGGAAAGGACATTATTCAGGAGACTTGTCAGCATTCCAAGAAAAAACTCTTGAATTTCTTAACAATAGTAATGACCTAAATAACGCCTTAGAAGAAGGCGGCGGTGCAAGTTCTTCATCTGATAATAATATGCCACATATATGGCTAGAAGCAAAAGACTATTACAATTGGTTAATGGAAGGACCTAGTTATGAAATTTGGTGTCATTGGAATTATAAAATTCCTGAACAAAGGCAAATAGAAAGAAGTTGGGCAAATTTACATCCTAACGGTGCTTGGACTAAAGAACATACTCACGGAGAAGCAGATCAAGTAGCTGTATTGTATCTAGATGTTCCTCCCAATAGTGGAAATTTAGAAGTACACAATCCTTTATTCTATCATTGGCAGGGGACTAGACAGAAAGGTGGAACCAATGCTTGGACACATGTTACTGTACAAACAGGAGATGTAGTTATATTTCCTGGATGGTTACTGCATCGTACAGAAAAAAATAATAGTGATAAACTCAGAATAACTATTAATACAAATATTCAAGCAAGCAGAATTGGACCGGCCCAGGGCGTCCAGACATTCCTTTCTTAGAGAGACACAAATGAAAACACAACCGCAAACAATTATAGATCAGTTAGAAGCAGATAATTCTCGACTTGCTAAAGAAGCAATCTTACTAGATGCAATGAACGAAGGCTTAGATGAGTTCTTTGAAGGTGTTCGAATGTGTCTTGATCCATTATATACATTTGGTGTTAAACAAGTTACTACAAAAGACACAGTTGTTTCAGCACAGGGATGTGAATGGAAAATCTTTAAAGAACTAGCTGAGAAACTTAATAAACGCGAACTTACAGGCCATGCGGCACGAGATGCTATTAATCTTGTAAAAAGTTCAGCAACCGCAGAACAATGGAATGGATTTTATCGTAGAATCCTTATTAAAGATTTACGTTGTGGCGTAAGTGAAAAAACTGTAAACAATGTTGCTAAGAAAAATGGATTTGACGATTATACTGTTCCTGTTTTTAACTGTCAACTAGCACAAGATTCTGCTAAACATGAAAAGAAACTTATTGGCAAGAAAATGCTAGAAGTTAAATTAGACGGTGTTAGAGTTATAACCATTGTTCGGAAAGATGGCAACGTTGAGCAATTTAGTAGAAACGGAAAACAGTTTTTAAATTTTCAACATATTATAGATGAAATTGCGGAAGTAGTTAAAAAAACTCCTCCTCCTTACGATTTAGTTTTAGATGGAGAAGTTATGAGTGATAACTTTCAAGACTTAATGAAACAAGTACATCGGAAAAGTAATGTTACTGCTAAAGATGCTATTTTACATCTTTTTGATTTTATACCATTAAAAGACTTTTTGGATGGTGGATGGGATAAATCACAAGAACAACGAACTTTAATGTTAAAGTACTGGTACGAACAAAATAAAGACGCCTTAGAGCACGTACAAGTGCTTGATCATGAAATTGTATACTTAGACACACCTGAAGGGCAAAAAACGTACACAGACGTAAACAAAGCGGCTGTAGACGGTGGATATGAAGGTATAATGATTAAAGATCTAGATGCACCGTATGAATGTAAAAGATCTATGTATTGGTTAAAATTAAAGCCCTTTATCGAAGTAACTTTGAAAGTAATTGCAGTAGAAGAAGGCACAGGACGTAACAAAGGACGTTTGGGTGCTATTATAGTGGAAGGAGACGACGATGGAGACACTTATCATCTTAACTGCGGCAGTGGTTTCACTGACCGTGAACGTGATATATTCTGGCTTAGCCGTGATAACCTCATTGGTGTTTTAGTTGAAATAAGAGCAGACGCTAAGACCAAGTCACAAGATTCTAATACTTATAGTTTAAGGTTTCCTAGATTCAAATGTTTTAGAGGATTTGATATAGATGAGAAAATTTAATTGCTTAAAGTAGGAGCCAGAGGCAGCAATCTTTCTCGTGTGTATACGGAGAAGGTTTGTAAACTTCTGCCAATGAATGCAGAAATTGTAGTTATAAAAACTATAGGCGATATACATGAAAATACTCCTATCCATGAAATGGGGGGCAAGGGAGTATTTTGTAGCACAATAGAATCTCAACTGTTAAATGGAAATATAGATATAGCTGTGCATAGTTTAAAAGATATGCCGGGTGAAGAAACAGAAGGTTTAATAGTAAATGCAGTACTTGAAAGAAACAGTCCTTATGATGTTATTGTAGGGAATATATTTAAAAATGCAAAAATAGGTACAAGTTCTCCTAGACGAAAAGCACAGATAATTAATCAATTTCCAGATGTTAACGTCTGTGATATTAGAGGAAATGTAGACACTAGGCTTTCTAAACTTAATTCTGGAGAATATGATGCGATTGTTTTAGCACAAGCAGGACTAGACTGTCTTAATATAAAAGTTAAGTATGATGTTTTACCTTCTTTACCTGCTATTGGTCAAGGTATTATTGCTGTACAAACTCGAATAAATGATGAACGAACTAACTCTATAATAGCCGAAATTAATCATAAGCCTACATATATACATGCAATGGTCGAACGAGATCTTCTAAAAGGAGTAGGTGGTGACTGCCATACTATGGTAGCTGGCTATGCTACAGGAAATGAAAATATTACTTTAAAAGCAGAATATTATTTTGAAGATTATACTTGTAATAAATATTCTTCAACAGTTCCTATTAATCTTATAAAAGATTTAGGATATAATACTGCTCAAAAAATAAGATTGACTTCTAAGCAATAATCATATATAATATAAAAACACTCAGAGTAAGGAATATATAATGGCACTTCCGAAAACTAAGCGTAAGAAAAAAAGAGGTTCTCGTAAAAAAAGCGATGTAGGACCTCAACCTAATTGGCCAGAGTTCTTAGAAAAGAATCCAACAGTCTTAGAGATATATAGTTATCATTCAAGTAGTATGCAATGGTATAACTATAATCATCATTCTAAGGATTTACGTAAAGACGTTGAATTATATCTTAAGAATAACAAGTATACCAAAACACAAATTCAAAAATGGAAGGCCGCAGAGAACTGGCGTACAGGTATTACAGTTTCGTGTATATGTAAAATGCTTAATGAAGGTATGCCTGAATATATTACGAATCCTTATAAAACAGATCCAAAATATGATCATTCATATGATGAAGATTATGAACCTTATTCATCTCATACATGGATTCAAAAAAAACTAAGTGAAGTTATAGAGCATGGTGGGAAAGTGGTTGCTGAAAATAAAAAAGAAGAAAAAGCCAATGCTAATAAGTATGTACCAACTATCCAAGAAAGAATTCAGTCACAAGCTCTATCTACAGCTGAAGATATAGACGAATGGTTAGACGGTTTTGTTATGGACAAAAAGAACTTTGATCCAAAAGGTTTTGATTTTAAAACTCATTTTCAACAAAGAGGAGTAACACAAGCTCATGCTCGTAAATTAATTAAATTTTACGAGAGTGAACTAGCTGAAATGCACGAACTTCAGCAAATGCCTACTCCTAAAAAATTAGAAAAGATGGATGAATCAGATTCTGATATGTGGGAGCAACTTAAAGAAGGTTATTCTCATTTAACAAAAAAAGATGTACAAAAATTTACTAGTGCTTTAGAAGTACTTATAGAAGCTTGTACTTTTGTTATAGAGTCTAGTAAAGCAACCCGTAAGCCTCGGAAAGCTAAACCTAAGAGTGCAGATAAATTAATTGCAAAACTAAAATATTGTAGAGCAAATGACAAGTACAAATTAGCATCAATTAACCCTGTAGACATTATTGGTTCAAATGAACTTTGGGTGTTTAATATTAAAACACGCAAGATAGGAAAATATATTGCTAATAATCAAGATCCTAAAGGACTTGCTCGAACAGGGACAGGATTACAAGCAAAAGGTACTACTATTACAGGATTTAATTTAGAAAATAGTTACCAAAAAACCCTTCGGAAGCCTGATGATCAACTTAAAGAATTTAAGGCTTCAGGAAAAGTAGCATTAAGAACATTTATGGATTCAATTAATACTACTGATACACTATTAACAGGGCGCATTAATGTAGATACGGTATTGCTCAAGGTAACTTGATAAATACTTACATGAGCAAAGAAAATTTACATCACACATTATCATCTTTAGGCGATGCTATTGAAGAACTAGCATCTACTCCACCTCCTCAACAAGAAATAGTAGATAGGTCCATTAGTGGCAATAAACTTAGTGGAGGGATATATGCAAATTTTGCAAGTGTAGGTATTAAAGACAATGCTACATATGTAGGAGATCCTATTTTAGTAGTAGAAAACGATCAAATTATTGCACCTGCTATTTCTGTTAAAGAAATAAAAAATTCAATAACAGTAGATGGAAATTTAACAGTAGATGGCGAAATTAAAGCACTTAAACTACATGTAGATGAATTAACTACCGATACACGAACAGAACGATCTGCTCCTTTAGAATTTAAAGGAGAAAAAGGAAAACCGCCATATGGAAAGGGTTTAATTTGGTCAGGAAATGGTCCAACAAGACAGTTCATGTATCAAGGTGGAGACGATAGGTTTTTTAGTTCAGAATCGATAGATGTAAATAAAGATAAAACCTATAAAATCGGAAACGTAACAGTACTGTCTGCTGCCGAATTAGGGTCATCTGTAATAAAAAGTAATTTACGCAAGGTAGGTACATTACAAGATTTAAATGTAGAGGGAAATTTCTCAATTGGACATTTTATTTTTTGGGAAGATGAAAATCAACGACTAGGTTTAGGAATAGAAAGTCCAAACGGAGCATTAAGTATTGCGTCTTTAGACCATGAATTTATTATCGATTCAGAAGAAAAAGATTTCAAAGTGGGAACTTGGACAACAAGCAATCTTGATATTATCACAGACGATACTGCTAGAATAACTATAGGAGCCGAAGGTAATATTACTTTAAGAAACAAAGTAAATATTTTAGGTAAATTAGGCATAGGTGTAAAAAACTTTGGAGAAGATGTAGATATAACAACCGCAGGGCCTATAAGAGTTCAAGGCAAAAAACAAGAAGTTGGATCAGAAATTCCTACAAGTGGAAATTATAGTTTAGGTGATATAGTTTGGAATGACGGTCCTCAACCTACAGGCTATGTAGGTTGGATTTGTATCCGAGAAGGTTCCCCAGGTTTATGGAAATCTTTTGGGCAAATTTCTTCGTAATCTCAATATTTAATTTTATAAATTCTTAGAGTAAATAATTTTGTAAGCAATTTACAGGAGGCATGCATGTTCGAAAAAATGAAAAGGCATATTAAATATTGGAAGTACGCAGGGGTAACTTTGCCGTATACTGCTCTTACGGCAATTTTAGGCATGGAACTATTTGATCTAAACACTACTAGAGAATATCTTCTATTTGGAGGTTTAATAATTTTTACATCAGTATGTATAGTATGGTGGTGGTGGACAATTGTACAAATATTAAATCTATTACAGGCACTTGAAACTACAGAAAAACATTTTCTAGATGTAAAATCATATCTTAAAGATACTAAAGATATGTTAAAAACAACTCATAATCCTATTTTAGATGAAATGAAAAATGCTGATAGTAGGAAACGGTGAAAGCCGTAAAAATATTTCTATTGATAGTATTTTAACATGTAAAATTGGCTGTAATGCTATTATACGTGATTATCATGTAGACCATTTAATTTGTGTAGATCGAAGAATGGTTGAGGAAGCTATTAATAGTAAAACTCATAGTATAATATATACTAGAAAAGACTGGATTAATCTATACAAAGAATACAAAGGAATACAAACTGTTCCAGAACTTCCTTATATAGGAAACCAACGATGGGATGAGCCTTTCCAATGGGGAAGCGGTCCTTATGCAGTTTTACTAGGAGCTAGTCTTTGTGAAAAAAATAAAATAGATCTTATCGGTTTTGACCTTTACAGTAAACAAAAAACAGTAAATAATATCTATAAAAACACAAATGGATATGATCCTTCATCAAAAAATGCTGTAGATCCTAGTTATTGGATTTATCAAATAAGCAAAGTTTTTGAATGGTTTCCTAAAATAACATTTACTATATATCAAGAAAATTTATGGCAACTACCTAATACATGGAAAAAAGACAATGTATTGCTTGACAAGATAAGTAATTTATAATATAATATGTAAAGTGGTCTTAAGCGTCATCCCACTCTAAATACTCTGCCGCATATTGGATATAGGAGAATATAATGGCAAAGTATATTTCAACAAAAACTTACACACACATTGGACCTGTAGCATATCGACAATGGAGAGCAGATAGTCACTGCAATCTTATTCATGGATATGCTCTTTCATTTCATTTTGAATTTGAATGCGATGATTTGGATTCTCGTAACTGGTGTATGGATTACGGTGGATTAAAACCTCTAAAAAATTTATTAGAAGATTGGTTTGATCATACACTTTTGGTTTCTGAAGATGATCCTAATTATGATGACTTTATTGCTTTGCAAGAGAAGGGTCTTGCAAAATGTACTATAGTTGAAAAAACAGGATGTGAAGGTCTTGCTAATTGGCTATATGAATATGTTAATACTATCTTCTTAAAAGATTACGGAGAGAAAGATCGCGTATGGTGTTGTAAAGTACAAGTAAGAGAAACAGATAATAATATGGCTATGAGGATTGGACACAGAGAAGATAAGGAATTTGAATAAGTGGTTAAAACAAAGAAAGTTAGTCTTAAAGATTTTAGCTTTAGTAATGAGTCAAAAATAAAATTTATATTAGGACCGTGCCAAATCGAAAGCCATATACATGCAATGAAAATGGCAGTACAAATATATGATATAGCCAAAAAATGTAATGTAGATTTTGTTTTTAAAGCTAGTTTTGATAAAGCGAATCGAACTAGCATAAATGGAGAGCGCGGAGTAGGTATTGATGGTGGATTATTTACTCTTAAAAATATAAAAGAAAGACTTAAGATACCTGTACTAACAGATGTACATGAAACCCATCAAGTAGCAAAAGTAGCAGAAATAGTAGATATAATTCAAATACCTGCTTTTCTTTGTAGACAAACAGATTTATTAGTAGAAGCAGGAAGAACAGGTAAAGTAATTAATATCAAAAAAGGACAATTTCTTGCTCCGTGGGATATGGAGAAAGTTGCAAATAAAGTTTCAAAAACAGGAAACGAAAATATACTTCTAACAGAAAGAGGAGTAAGTTTTGGATATAACACTCTTGTTAATGACATGCGTTCTTTAGTACAAATGGCTGAAACAGGTTATCCTATTATTTTTGATGCTACACACTCAGTCCAACAGCCTAGTGGATTGGGAGAATCTAGTGGAGGCGATAGAAGAATGGTATTACCGTTAGCCAAAGCTGCAACTGCTGTAGGAGTTGCTGGTATTTTTATGGAAACACACGATGATCCCGATAATGCAGCAAGTGATGGACCTAACAATGTGCATATTAAAGACCTTGAAGGGATTATTCAAAGTATTATAGAAATAGATAATGTTACAAAGAAAGTTTATGAAAATGGAAAAACCCGACAAGAGCAAATTTACTAAAGACGAGTGGCGGCGTGTTAAAGAAGAGTGGAAGCTTCACAAAGAAGAAAAAAGACGTCAAAAAGAAAAACGCCGTAAAAGAAAATTAAAAGGAACAAAACCTCTCCCGCCGGCGGTTCCTTCTATACCAACAAAGCCATCGCCGCCGCCTGCTACCCAACACTCTGCTCCTGAATATCTAGATAATTATATTCTTTGTTTAAAGCATGGAGTTAAATATTCTCCCGAATACGTAAACAAATTATATAATATGACACAACGATACTGCAATGTTCAACATCAATTTTATTGTTTAACAGAAGACATTTCAGGATTAGATCCTCGAATTAAAACTTTACCATTACCTAATCATTTAAAAGGATGGTGGTGCAAACCTTATATTTTTAGTGATCTAAGAATAAAAGGTACAATATTATACTTAGACCTAGATGTAGTTATTTCAGGTAATATGGATAAATTGTTTTCTTTTGCTCCCACGTCGTGGTGCGTTATTAGAGACTTTACAAGAGTACTTCGCCCTAACTGGGAAAGATATAATAGTTCAGTAATAAGATTCCAAACAGGGCAATTAACAAAAGTTTGGAAAGACTTTGAAAAAGATTATCAAAATATTCAAATAAGACTTTTTGGAGATCAAGACTGGCTGTATGAATCAACAATTAAAGATAAAAATTTTCCAGAATTATTTCCTGATCATTGGGTTAAAAGTTGGAAGTGGGAAATAAGAAAATCTAAAGAATTTGCTCCTGGTGCTACAAAGGGACATAGAAAATTTCAAGATATAGAAAATGTTACTCCTCCTAAGGATTGCTGCATATGCGTTTTCCATGGAGATCCCCATCCACACAGATGCCACGATCCGTGGATAATTAAAAATTGGAGATAATATTATGTTAGACGCAGACGGTTACCATCGAGGCGGGATAGAAAAATTTATAAATGATTGGATAATAGAATTATCTAAGTCGGTTGGTCCGAATCGTTCATATTCAGGTCCAGCATGTCCTTATGCTAAATTTATATGGGAAGAAAATAAAGTAAAAATTATTCAAGTTGATGAAGAATTTGAGTTTAAAAAAATAGACAAATTTTGGTCAACTGTTTCATCGGAGTGTAATGATTTTAATAAACACGAGTACGATGTTGTTATAGTAGCTGTAATTGTAAACGACGGCATAATAAATGGTGCTCAACTTGCGGGAGGTGTTGATGCTTTAAATAGTTTTCTAAATACACAAAATAAAAATTTATGGCTTCTAGATTATCAGTGGCATGCGCCAACTGGCACACAAGGTGACTCATATACAATGGCGATTATACAAAAAATTACTGATTTAGACGACCACAGTAAAATTTTAGAGGGAAAAGGTTATTATGCAGAAAGATATGGCGAACAAGTATTTAATAGAACTGTACTACGTCGAAGACAGATGCGAGAAAAATTAACTCTATCATAAACACATATAAATATTAACGACTGTAAAAAGTCAGGAGAAATAATGAATAATTTAAACGAAAGATTAAAAACAAGAAAATTTTGGGGTGGGGCTACTTTAGTAGTATTTGGTATTGTTGGACTTGGCGGTATTGATCCTTGGATGGCTGTTTCTTTATTAGCAATCATTTGGGGTGGCATGGGAATGTTTTGGCAAAATAATTGGAAACAAAAATTACAAGAACATCATCACCATCATCACCATAATAATCAAACACAAACAAGAAAGCCAAGAAAAAAGAAAACGAATACTAAAAAACTTAAGGATTAAAAATGAGTTATTTAAACAAAATGTATGGAAGTGATACAAATTCTACTACTGATAAAAATCCAAATCGAGTATCAGGTGGTCTAAGAGCACAAGGAGTAGATCATTTTATTATGGTTTCGGAAGATGGAAGTGAACAACTAATTCCAACACAACGTTATGTTCAAAGTTTGGAAGAACAATTACGAAAACAAAGAGCAGCTATTAATGTTTTGGAAAGAAAATTAATGCGATGTGATACAGCAATCCAATCATTGATAAGTGCATCAAGCAGAATCAATTAGTTCTATAATAGTTTTCTTAGTCATACTATTTTTAGCATTAATCCCCATACTTTTGGCATAATTTAGCAATTCTTTTTTCTTCATAGCATTCAAATCAATAAAAATACGTGGCTCTCCACTAGAAAATGCTACATAGTCGTCAAACTTCCTCTTTATCGCTTTCCACAGGTTCATACGCATATTTATGATAAATAGATTACTGGAGGAAAAAAAATGTCGAATCCGATTACATGGGTAAGTGATAGATTTAAAGAACGCACATCCTGGAATGGTATTATTATTGGAGGTGCTGCACTATTAGTAATTTTTGGAATAGTGCCTTTAGCTAAAATGGTTATTTGGGGAGCACTCGCTTGGGGTGCATATAATCTCTGGAAGGCCGAGTAACCTTAACCCCTACACAAATTTAAGAAGCAGAGAACTTCATTCCTTGTCTGCTTCTTTTCTATTAACTAATGTTTCAATTAATAGAAAACACAGAATGGAAGGTTATTTCTACAGCTAACAATTTAGAAGTAACTATCCTATGTCGAACAACTTATTGTTATAATCGACAGACTCACCGTAGGTGAGATTATATAACACCAATCAAAGGAGGTAAACTCAATGGCTGGAGAAAATATAGTAGCGAAAATAAGAGGCTGGGTGATGAACTTTGTTGATGTAGCTTGGTCACTTTTAGCTCTCGGGATCGTACTGCAGGTTCTATTTGGACCTAACGTCATGTTCTTACCCGTAGATGTGATCGGTAACATCACGGGCCTAGTAACTACACTAGGTGGTGCTGGACTAACTGGTCTAATCACCGTCGGAATTATCTACTGGATTTTTACGGACAATAGTCCACGAAAAGGCTAAGATAGTTTTGATTAACGGTATATAGGGGGGTGGCCACCCCCCTAAATACCTACAACTTACCTACAGGCAAATCACTCGAAGCAGATAAATTCCACATTTGCTTTTTTTCTATACCTTTTTTTTGGGCAAATGTTTTATTATTACAATTGCTACATACATGAAAGTAATTGTTGTTAAGTCGTTTAGGATCCATTGATCCTCGAGATCTTGTAAAAGTAATATTACAATTATCACATCTTAAAGAAATCATTGTTTTATATCTAAAATATTCGTGTTCTACACCCTTTTTAGATTTACGCTTATATTTTACTTTTTTCTTTGTCTCGCCTAAATACATAAGTATATTTACATTAAGATTATAAAATATTATCATAAATACATAAAATGAGAGGCTTTTCTATGAATATTATGAACGTTACACCGTCTGCTGTAGACAAAATTAATACTTTATGCCAAGAAACTAACAATTGGGCAGTAAGTTTAAACATGAAAGGCGGCGGATGTGCTGGATTTGAATATGATTGGGGCTTCTGTTCAGAAGATGAAGTGCAATCTGGAGATGAAATTATTGATACTGGTAATGGCAAATTAGTACTTGGAAGTCACAGTATTATGTTTTTAATGGGTACTGAACTAGATTATGTTAATGAAATGTTTGGTTCAATGTTTGAAATACGAAATCCTAATAGTACTAGTTCATGCGGATGTGGAGTAAGTGTAAATTTTGACTTAGAAAATTTGCAACCACAACCAATCTTATAATGGGGTAATAAAATGGCAAGACAAGAAGTAAACATAGGCGTAGAGGGTAATGACGGTACTGGTGATAGTATACGAGAATCATTTCGTAAAACTAACGAGAACTTTTCAGAATTATATGCAGTTTTTGGTCAAGGTGGTACTATACGATTCACAGCATTAAGTGATACGCCAGATGAATTAACTGCAAATACTATTCCGCTTGTTAACGATGCAGCTACAGCCGTTCAACTTGTAACTTTAGCTTCTAACTCAGCAATAGATCCAGCTTTACAAGACACAATCACATTTAGCTTTAATCAAACCGGCAAACTTATAATTTCAACATCTTTTACTAGAGTTTCAGATGATCTTACTCCTACTTTAGGTGGGCCTCTTTTTGCTAATAATAATCCAATAGCAAAAGTAGCCATAACTGATGCAGCGGCGGCTAATTTTGCAACTAGTCATGCTGAATCAGTTACTATCGATGATCTCGTAATTACAAAAGGATATGCAGATAAAAGATATATTATAGGGGCTACTGGCACAGGAGCACATGTTCGCATTGCTGACGAACCGGTTGATGTATCAGAATATACACTAGCTATTAGTAGATATTTAAATAATAACGTAGAAGTTCTTAGTCATGGTTTTGATTCTAGTGTAAACGGAACTGCTTACGTATTTAATGCAGAAGATACAGATCCTTCAGGATTAACAACAGACACTACTTATTATATTCGACGTGTTGATGAAAACTTCTTTTCTTTACACACAGACGCAGTATCTGCTGCTAGTGAGAATCAAGATACAGCCAATGCTACAAAAGTAGCTGTATCTGGATCGATTGCAGCCGATGATACACATACATTACTTGATAAATCTTATGATTCTACTTTATATGGAAATTTCTTATCCGACGTTGCATTACCTCGTAAGAGTATTGTACGGCGTCAAGGCGATGATATGGAAGGTCCTTTATACTTACATGACCATCCTGGAGAACTATCTGGATCAGGATATCCTAATGGTATTGAAGATTTACAAGCAGCAACAAAATTTTACGTAGATAATACCTCTTATTCAAGTCCAACAAATCTTTATGTAAGCACAAAGGGTGATGACTTGATGACCAGTGTTCCTAGCGGAAAAGAAGGAACATCTTTAACATATGCATATAGAACAATTGGAG
>Ga0310342_100000233_pt1 | contig 29118 bp, 29 predicted proteins | sample S15DNA20500_MG_FD_206155 | JGI IMG/M metagenome (GOLD analysis project Ga0310342, IMG submission 206155) | Marine microbial communities from station ALOHA, North Pacific Subtropical Gyre - S1503-DNA-20-500_MG | ecosystem: Environmental > Aquatic > Marine > Oceanic | place: Pacific Ocean: North... | reverse complement strand
CACTAAAACAGCGCTGAATGCGACAAAGTGTGCCTTGCTGGCAGCAGCAATTAATCTTGCAATTGTTGTCTTGCCGCTCCCCGGTGGACCCCATAGGATGATGGATTGCAGAGCATCTCGTTCAATTGCTTCCCGTAATGGTTGTCCCGTATCTAAAATTTCTGTTTGACCAACAAACTCTTCGAATGTGTGTGGACGCATCCGTTCGGCTAGCGGCGCATAAGCTCCCTTACGAGTATCCTCATCTGTTTGAAAAAGGTGTTGGGGTTTCATTGGGTCATTCGCCGTTGACGATAAGCTTCGTAAACGACTAATCCTGCAGTGACTGCCACGTTCAGGGACTCGACTCCGGCTCGCATAGGAACTGAAACTGTGTCGTCCACCAATTCTACAATCTCCCGAGGGAGTCCGGCACCTTCATTTCCCAGCAGTATCAGAGGTTTCGAAGGAAAGGTGTAAGAGAATAGAGAAGCCCCGTGTCGTGGGGTTGTTGCAAGAATGTCTAAGTGTGCCCTACGTGCGCGCAACACAAGATCTTTGATGTCGTTATGGCGAACAACTGGAATTCGAAAAGCGCTGCCCATACTAGCGCGTAGAGCTTTCCAGGAATATGGCTCGGCTGTTGCTCCTACTGTTACCACCGCTGTTGCGCCACCGCCGTCGGCCGCCCTGATTATAGCGCCGACATTACCTGGATCTTGAATATCCATGAGAACCAAAAACATTGCACGATTATTGGTCAAGAGATCGTCGAGGATGGCGGATGGTCGTTCGGCAATCGCGACTACACCTGACGGTTTGCGGACAGGGCTAATGGCCGCCATAACGGACTTAGTGACCTTCACTATCCGCGTATTCTCGTTCTTCAAAAACGTTGCCAAGTTGAGAAGTTCTTCGTCTCTTGATTTGAGCCGATCGGCATCGAAGGCTGCTTCTTGGATTGCAAGGCCAGCTGTTTTAGCTTCAACGATTAGATGGACACCATCAAGAAAAATACGATTATCAGTATTAGGTCGTTGTCTGCGGCTCACAGATCGATACGAAGTAACGAGAGCGTTTTGACGGCTTGAGATGAGCCTCATGGCCCACAGGATAGCAGATGTAAGAGGTTCAGGCCTTCACCAAGAATACTTAACCACGGAAGAGAACCTTTGACTGATCATATCGATTCATGTAAGCGCGGCTCCCCATGAGGTTATTGATATGCTAGTCTAGGACTCAGCGGACGAGTCGATATTGCGGTTGTGCTTAGTGTCATTTCCTATAGGCTCTGCATGATAAAAGCACGTTTATTAAAAAGATTCCAAGAACAGCTTCAAGTTCTTGAAAGGGAGTTGAAGCACGAACTTCCAAAGGAAATTAAGTTTGCTAGGGAGTTGGGCGATCTTCGTGAGAATGCTGAATATCATGCCGCTAAGGAACGACAGGGTATTGTCAATGCTCAGATAAGCATGTTGAAGCAGAGGATTGCTGATATTTCGTTGATGAATCTGGATAAGCTGCCTCACGATAGAGCAGCTTTCGGATCTACGCTAGAATTGAAGGAAGCGGATGGCGAGTTGGTTGTTTATCAACTGGTAATGGCTGAGGATGCCGAACCGGGTAAGGGTTGGATTTCAACTTCATCACCAATTGGCCGGGCGTTAATTGGCAAAGAAGAAGGTGATGAGGTGTTAGTGCCGACTCCGGGTGGCACCAGAACATTTGAGATTCTTAAACTCACGACGATTCATGAAGAGTAATCGATTTGCTAGTTGCTTGATTCAATAGGTTTTCTTACATTGGCTATAGCCAATCTCACCTCAGACGTTCGGAATCAACAATACTCACCTAGTCTTCGTACCGCTCTTGTACTGACTGGAAGCGGAACGGCAGGTGCATATCACGCGGGTGTACTGCGTGCACTGCAAGAAGCTGGTGTCAAGATTGATGTTGTGGCAGGGCAAGGGATGGGTGCAGTTAGCGCGATGTTTGCAGCTATTGATGGAGGTTCCCGGCTGTGGGATAAAAATGGAATTTGGATGGGTGGTGTTGCTAGGCAATTTTACCGGTGGCGAAAAATCTTCAGAGTGACTGGTTGGATATTGCTGGCAGCCGTGGTAGCGCTTGTGTCTCCGGTAATGCTCTTAGCCTTCACTGCCTTGGTTTACCCAGCCTCGTTGGTATTTAAATATGCTGGATTTGATTTTGGAATAAGGTTAACTAACGACTACAGCCGCTGGTTAAACTCAGTGTTCTTACCCGAAGCTTTACCTCTAGTGTTACCGAGAGTCGTAGTGTTTATTCTCCTGGCACTGATGATCACGCTAGGCATTAATTATCTGTTGTCCGTAGTAGTGCGAGCGAGGCGAAGAAGCCGCAATGCTCTATGGAGGACGATGTTTGGTGAATTGCTTAGCGTTGCTGAGATTCGAAACTGCTTTGCTAAAGAATTGTGGAAATTAATTCGCGGTGCAGCCCCAATCAGCCCTTCTTTCACAGAAGGATTGAGCCATGGCTATGTTCAATTGCTTAGTGATAATCTCGGGCAACCAGGTTTTCGAGAATTGATCATAACTTCGCATGATATTGATGCGCGACGGGATATTGTTTTCGCACTATTGAGTGAGGCGTACGGTTCTCACTTCTTTAATCCATCAATGAGACAGGGTGCTCGTCGCATATTCGAAGCGTGGGATCTTTCTGGCGCTGGCCATGGTCATGCGATCGACGCCTTGTTTTCAGCCGTCAGTCTTCCAGTGCTAACTGAACCTCACTTGATCACGTTTGCACCTGATAGTCAGTGGCGTGGTGAAACACACCGTGCATGTGATCGACCAGATGCTGTTGGTCGTGTGTTGGAAGAGGTTCTAAATGCTGGTGTTGAACAAGCTATCGTGGTTTCGTCCGCAGCTGAATTAACAGGTCCACATGCGCTGACTGGAGGACGGTCCGATTTACGAGGTTTTACTGGTGAGTACTTGGCCTCTATTGAGGCGGCTTCGGTGCAGGATGCTGTGGCGGTTCAGGCAAGCCAATTTCAGGAAATGTTTCTCATTTGTCCGGAGCACAATCCGTTAGGTCCATTTGATATGTCAGGAGCTTATGACAAGCGCTCCGATCGACGGCAGACTTTAAATGAGTTAGTCGATCAGGGTTACCAAGATGCTTATCGGCAATTCATTGATCCAGTCATTGGTGCTAGTGGTGAAGGACTGGATGTTCAAGTCTAAAGGGACTGGATTACCTGCAGAAGACAATATTTCTTCAGGGATGCAGTTATGGCTTTTTAGCATGGATATATAGATTGACCTTTAAGCTATTAGAATTCAAAAGTCGTTTTGTGGTTCTACATCTACTAATGATAGTTTCGGCCACTTTAGGAATGGCCCAAGGGTTAGTGGCTCAGCCAACTTTCACGAGTGGCGTGGATCTTGTGCGCTTAGGAGTCACGGTGATTGACCGAAATGACGACTTTATAACTGATTTAACGATGGATGATTTTGAGGTTTATGAAGGAGGAGTATTTCAAGAGATACGGTATTTCAGGAGCGCCAACATGCCGGATTCATCACAACCGCCCTTACACCTCGGCTTGTTATTTGACACAAGTAGCAGCATGGAACAGGACTTGCGGATGTCACAGTCCGCCGCCATCAAGTTTTTGAATACTGTTACGCAGGCTGAGGATATTACCTTGGTTGATTTTGATACAGAAGTGCGTGTTGGACGCTATAGTCAAAATGATTTTCCAAGACTCATTGAGAGGATCAGATTACGGAAACCAAAGGGATGGACTGCCTTATATGATGCACTTGGTGTGTATTTAGATGGTGCCTCTTGGCAAGATGGTCAAAAAGTGCTTGTTTTATTTTCGGATGGTGGGGATACCCGAAGTTCTATGTCTTTCAGTGAAATCAACGATTTAGTTAAGGCTTCAGACGTAACACTGTACGCCATTGGATTTCTAAAGAATCGACCTCGCAATGCTAGTCTTATGCGTCAGATGCGAATGTTTGCTGAGCAGACTGGAGGAGAGGTGTTTTTGCCGTTAACGGCCGATCCATTCGATGAGATATATGCTCGAATTGTAGAAGAGCTTAACTCACGTTATTCCTTTGGTTATTCCTCAACTAACGACCAGACTGATGGTGGGTGGCGTGAGATTGAAGTGAGATTGAACACTTCACGGTCGGTTCTCGAAGGCGCAAAGATTCGTACTCGAAAGGGATACTATGGACCTTATCTCAAAAAGGATTTTTGAGCCTTTCCGAAGTTGAGATGAGGTAGGTGTATCTCCGGCGCTGGACCTCTACTCCTATTAGTGTCCTTCAACACAATGAATTCCAACGATGGTCAATTTCAGTTAGTAACAGATTTTCAAGTAGGTGGAGATCAAGAACGAGCAATTGAGGAACTAACCTCGGGTCTTGAGAGAGGGGATACACATCAGGTGCTCCTTGGTGTGACCGGTTCGGGTAAAACGTTCACGATGGCACAGTGCATCGCACGCGTGAAGCGACCTACCTTGGTTATGGTTCACAACAAAACGCTTGCTGCACAGTTGTACCAAGAGTTTAAACGTTTCTTTCCTTACAATGCAGTTGAGTACTTCGTGAGCTACTATGATTACTATCAGCCAGAAGCCTACATTCCTTCTACCGATTCATACATTGAGAAGGAAGCTACAATCAATGATCAAATCGATCGGATGCGATTATCTGCGACGCGTTCTCTGTTCGAGCGTCGTGACGTAATTATTGTGTCAAGCGTATCCTGTATTTATGGTCTAGGTTCTCCAGAGGCCTATTTCGACATGTTGCTTCCGCTGCACTGCGGACAGCAGGTTGAACGTGAATGGCTTCTTCGTAAACTAGTCGAGATCCAGTACGAGCGTAATGATCATGATTTTACAAGAGGGACGTTTAGGGTTCGTGGTGATGTCATTGAAGTTTATCCTGCCTATGATGAGCAGGCGTTACGCATTGAATTATTCGGTGATGCAATAGAAGAATTATCAAGCGTCGATCCTATTACGGGCCATTCGGTGAGGCAACACCAGAAGATTGCAGTCTATCCAAAGTCACATTTTGTTCTTCCGAGAGAACGAACACTTCAAGCACAGGAGACGATTAAGGCAGAGTTGGACGAATGCCGACCGAACCTTGAGGCTGTTGGCAAAACTTTAGAAGCTCACCGGTTGCATCAAAGAACCATGTTTGATCTCGAAATGATTAGGGAAATTGGATATTGTCATGGCATCGAAAACTATTCGCGACACCTATCTGGTCGAGAACCCGGTGAGCCTCCACCCACATTGCTGGACTATTTTCCTGACGATGCATTAACGATCGTCGACGAGAGTCACCAGACGGTGCCCCAGTTGCGCGGAATGTACCAGTCTGATCGTTCTCGGAAGGAGGTTCTTGTTGATTATGGCTTCCGTCTTCCGTCAGCTCTCGATAACCGTCCATTAAATTTTGAGGAATGGAAGAGTAGGATAGGCCAACTCGTTTTTGTCTCTGCGACTCCAGGTCCTTACGAGATTTCAATGTCAGATGGCGTTGTTGTGGAGCAGATTATTAGGCCTACTGGGCTGCTTGACCCGGTGATTGAAATCCGTCCGGTCAAGGGACAGATAGATGATTTGCTGGCTGAGGTTCGACAGCGCGCTGCTTGTAGTGAACGCAGTCTCGTTACAACACTTACGAAACGCATGGCTGAGGATTTGACAAAGTACTATCAGGAACTCGGAGTTCGAGTCAGGTATCTTCATTCGGATATTGATACCTTGGAAAGAGTTGAAATTTTAAAGGATTTGCGCAGGGGGGTATTTGACGTATTGATTGGCATCAATTTATTACGAGAAGGTCTTGATCTTCCAGAAGTGTCACTCGTCGCAATTTTAGATGCTGACAAAGAAGGGTTTTTACGTTCTAGTGGTTCACTGATTCAAACCTCAGGGCGTGCAGCTAGGAATCTCAATGGTAGAGTCATCATGTATGCGGATGTTGAGACTAAGTCAATACGAACTGCTCTAGATGAGACTCAGCGCCGTCGTAAAATTCAACAAGCCTACAATGAGGAGCACGGTATTACACCTACTACAATCATTAAGGAGATCGATGGTGTAATCGGAAGAGTCTACGAAGGTGATTACGTGACCGTTTCAAGGGTCCAGGATGAACAGGAATCGTTTCGTAGTCAGGCTGAACTCGATGGCAAGATTGCTAAATTACAGGCTGAAATGCAAGCTGCTGCGGCCAATTTGGAGTTTGAGCGTGCGGCGCAGATCCGAGATCGCGTCAAAAAGCTCCAGTTGCCTGGTGCCGGAATAGTGGTTCATTCTGATACTATCTGACTGAAATTGGGCGAGCATGTTATTTTTGTGAGAAAATAGGACAGCTTGAGTAGCTGTCTTGAGTTCCTGAATGAAGTTGTAATTTGTGGTGGCAATTGAGGCGGTAGGTGGAGGATCTATGACTACTATAGCTCTTATACTGCTAGCGATTATCGCGATTGCTACGACCTTTATGGCCATACTGCAGATTGGAGCCATAATTTATGTTCGACGTTTAGGTCGTCGCGTGGATGATTTGGCTGGTGAATTTAAACGTGAACTCAAACCGCTAGTTGGACGACTCAATACGATGAAAGATGTAGTTATTAACCAAGCTCGAGAAGAACTTGGCTTAATTGAAGGTCTTAGGACTGCGTTTGAGTCTATGAAGAAAACATTTCAAAAGAGTCAACCACCACCTCCTGCAACGCGTAACACCGAGGACGAGGATTCGATGTTCATTGGCTGATTGTGAAGATGATACAGGTGGGTAATCATGACAAGATGTCGTAAATTATTCCCAGGCCTTATTGTTGTCGGTGTAACTGTATTGTTCGGGTCCTTCGTATCACAGGCCCAGACCACAAGCTCTGCATCCTTAGTAGAGCAGTTAAAGCAACTTATGGACGATCAGGGGTTGAGTGCTATCGCTGCGCAAGACCCGAGCAAGGAAAACCATTTTGTTGCGGCTCTTTATTTTTCGGGTCGTCAAGTGTTGGCTGTTTCGGCCCCGTATTCAGCGCCACTCATTATGAGTCAGCAGCTGGACGATGGGGACTATCGAAATGCCTACATAGATTTAAGTAGTGCTTCGGATCCCGAAGCGCGTTTTTTCGTGGACGATTTTGGTGCCGATGGACTGCTGGTTGGGTCGGCTACTGAGGGTCCTGGCGATAGTGTCAATCGTGGTGGCCAGCAAGTCGCGCTGGATGTGAGTGACTTGTATGCGCAAGCTGACCAAGACTATGCCGAGATGCTTAGGTTACTTATCGGCGAACTTCGTTGATACCACACAGCACGTAGCATTTACGAGTGGGCGCTTGGCTCAGTGGTAGAGCATCGCCTTCACACGGCGGGGGTCAGTGGTTCGAATCCACTAGCGCCCACCACTCATTCCAGTCATCTTAAATTATTTCAACATCCATGTTTGGAATTTGCATTTAAGAGTGGTCACTACTCTATGATGTGCCATAGAGTTTATCTCCAAAATCTCCAAGACCAGGAACAATGTATTGTTGTTCATTCAGCGTTGGGTCCACGGCAGAAGTGTACACAGGCACGTTAGGATGGCAGTTCTCGAAGGTTTTTATACCGTCCTTGGCGGCAATAATACAAATTAGATGACAGTCGGTAGCACCGACCTTGCGGAGAATGTCGATTGCACTTACAGCGCTTCCGCTGGTTGCAAGCATTGGGTCTAAGACAAAAACCTGACTGCTGGCGAGATCGTTCGGTAATTTTGTGTAATAGGTCGAGGCAGTGGCAGTTGCTTCGTCGCGCTCTAATCCAATGTAGCCGACACGGGCGGTCGGAATTAATTCAAGTGCGACGTCGAGCATTCCTAAACCAGCGCGGAGGATTGGGACGAATACCACGTTACTGGCGATGGTAAACCCATCAGCAATTCCCAATGATGTCTCAACTGTGATCGGAACTGTTCGAATGTTTCGGGTTGTCTCCGCGATCAATAGATTGCTGATACGTTTCGTGGCTTTCCGAAATTGTTCAGTCGTCGTTGTAGTTCGACGAAGCGTGGATAGGGCGTCTTGTACTAATGGGTGATTATTCACATAACATGCCATAATTGCCTGTACCCCTATTATTGGATGCTAGTCGAAATCTCTTGCAAGGACTGATCGTCAACCTGTCAGATAACTTCGATTTGGAGTTTACATGGTTCAGTTTATAGCATCGTTCATCCTGATATTTCTAATGAGTGGCGCAGGACACCTTTTTGCAGCACAGCGTGCAGTTTCGCTAATCATTACAGGAGGAGTGATCGTCACTATGGATGATGAGCGACGGGTTTTATCTCCTGGCGCGATTGCCATAGCGAAGGGTGGCATTGTGGCTGTTGGTTCGCCAGACAGTGTCCAGAAGGAGTACGTTGCGGACGACACGATAGAGGCGTCAGGAAAGATAGTATTACCGGGGTTGATTAATACACATACCCACGCGCCGATGGTTATGTATCGGGGCCTTGCCGATGACCTTGCCTTGATGGATTGGCTTGACCAGTACATTTTGCCTGCAGAGGCCAAGACTGTTACTCCTGAGTTTGTTCGTGTTGGGACCAAACTCGCTTTACTTGAAATGATTCGATCAGGCACGACGACTTATGCAGACATGTACTATTTTGAAGATGTAATTGCGGAAACAACCCACGAAGTAGGAATGAGGGGTGTTTTGGGTCAGACGGTGATCCAGTTTCCTGCGCCGGATGCTGCAACGCCTAGCGAAGCGCTGGTTCGCGCTTCACAATTTATTGAACGATGGAAAAAAGATGAATTAATCGTACCCGCGGTTGCGCCTCACGCGATGTTTACGCTTGATCGAAAGATGCTGGAGGCGTCACATGCTTTGTCTCAACAACACAAAGTACCGTTATTGATACATTTGGCGGAAACGAGGGATGAAGTTGAAATAGCACAGCAACAATACTCTCAAACGCCAACGGAATACTTGGACGAGATTGGGTTTTGGACCGCCAATACGGTAGCTGCCCATGGAATTTGGGTATCCAAAGAAGATATTGCTGTGTTACAGAAACACCAAGTTGGAGTGTCGCACAATCCAGAAAGTAATATGAAATTGGCGAGTGGCACTGCACCAGTGTCTAGCTATCTAGCAGCTGGTGTCGCAGTTGGACTTGGTACGGACGGTGCTGCAAGTAATAACGACTTAGATATGTTTGAGGCGATGCGATTTGCTGCGTTATTACACAAGTTGCATGACAACGATCCACGCGCTGTTGGAGCTGAGGTTGCATTGGAAATGGCGACAATTGGAGGGGCAAAGGTTTTAGGTTTAGCGGATCAAGTCGGTTCTCTCGAAGTTGGTAAACGCGCTGATTTAATTGTAGTTTCTATGGATGCCGCGCGGCAAACACCAATGTACAATCCAATTTCTCATCTAGTCTACACAACCCATGGAGACGACGTTGTTACAACCATCGTTAATGGTCGAGTGCTAATGCGAGACCAAGAGGTGCTTACCTTGGATGAGGATATTGTGATTTCCGAGGCTCGTGCGATGGCTGTTGAAGTACTAGAAGCTATAGGTGTTCGCGAGCCGCAATAAACAGAGGCAATTATTGCTCCGATGTAACTTCCAGGATTGAGATGTGAGGAAGGTGTCGATGCTGCTGTTCGTAATCTAAGCCATAACCGACGACAAAATGATCTTCGATTTCAAAACCGACATGGTCGACGACAACCTTCGTTTGACGCCGTGACGGTTTACTGAGAAGGCAGACTGATTGCAGGGTTTTAGGTTTTTTTGATCTAAGAAGTGTCTGAATATATTCGAGTGTGAGACCAGTGTCTACAATGTCTTCGATGATAACCACCGACCGATCTTTGATGTTGGTATCGATGTCTTTCAAGAGGTGTACGGCGCCAGAAGAGACATTGGCGTCATAGCTAGAAACAGCAATAAAATCCAGAGTGATGGGGCCTCGCATAGCTCGAATCAGGTCGGCCAGAAAGACGATGCTTCCCTTGAGCACTGCAATAAGGTGCAATGGTTCACTAGTAGTTGATTCAATGGCTTGGGCGAGTTCATATACTCGTGTTCGAATTTGATCTGCCGTTAGTAGTGGTGCGTCGATCAGTTTGTAGGACATGTGGTGTTTCTTAGGATTAGCACCGAAGCGTATCATATAGTTGCTTGGTGCAACTTAGATTGTTGTGAGGGAGATGTGCATTACTGAGGTCGAGATGAAGCGTTTTCAGATCATCACAGAAGTCGAAGCTCGAGTCTTAGATGTTGGTTCAACAGTCGAGTTAATCCGAGGAGGGCGAGTCACACCCTTAGCACGTGACACGCTGAAAATGAGGCGTGTCACAGTTCTGGATTCTGTTGATGCTACTAGTTCAGAAATGACAGGACCAAGCGTTTCTGATTACGTCCGCACGCTAGCCGTTGGAGCTGACCATTCTGGTGTAACGCTTAAAACTGAACTGATCCGTTACCTGCGTAGTCAAGGACGTACTGCACATGATTTGGGTGCGTTCGATGCTAGGGATGAAGTAGATTGCCTTGACGTAGCTGCGACAGTTGCTTTGGCAGTAGCTCGTGGTGAAGTAGAGGCCGGAATTGTGATCGATCAGACTGGCATTGGTTCCGCTATTTCAGCGAATAAGATTAAAGGTGTACGTGCGGCTATGGTGCAGAACGAGCAGCTCGCGACTTGTGCTCAACAAAATAATGACGTGAACGTTCTTGCCTTGGGTGCCAGTCTCATTAATGTTGAGCAAGCACGTGCGATTGTAGATGCTTGGCTTGCTGTTGGGTTGCGGGGATCGAACTACCATCGTCGCCTTGAAAAGCTTTCTAGATTGGAGAAGAGTTAGTTCTGGAGTCTACCGGCTACATGACACCTAGTGCTGTAGCAGCGCTGATTGACCATACTCTTCTCAAGCCTGATACTCCCCAGACAGGCGTTGAACAATTATGTCACGAGGCCGCGGAGTTCAAATTTGCGACCGTCTGTATTAACCCAACGTGGGTAAAACTAGCATATGAACAATTACGATTAACACAAGTTGGTGTTTGTGCTGTTGTGGGTTTTCCATTTGGTGCGAATACGACGGACCTGAAGCGACATGAGGCTGAACGAGTCATACAAGATGGTGCGTCTGAAGTCGACATGGTCATGAATGTAGGTGCGCTACGGTCTGGCGATTTGAATCTATTCGAAGATGATATCGGTAATGTGGTGCAGGTATGTCGTGAGAACGATGTGATTAGCAAGGTGATCATTGAAGCTGCGCTGCTTACCAACGAACAAAAGGTTGTGGCGTGTCAGACAGCAAGAACAGTTGGAGCCATATTCGTAAAGACTTCTACCGGTTTCGGATTAGGAGGTGCAACTGTTGAGGATGTAGCACTAATGCGTAACACTGTTGGCGCCGATATCGGTGTGAAGGCTGCTGGTGGAGTGAGGGATTACGATACTTTGCAGGCAATGCTCAGGGCCGGGGCAACACGCATTGGTTCGAGCTCTGGAGTGTATATTGTGCAAGAAGTTGCTTCCAGGATGCATCGCACCTAATATAAGTTACCTTTTCGATCCGACCCTGTGTAATCCCAGTAGACCACTTTCAGTTCAGTGAAAAAAGCTATAGCCTCACGACCCATTTCTCGGAGTCCTACGCCAGTCGCTTTCATTCCTCCAAATGGGACATGTGCTTCACCGCCAACAGTTGGAGAGTTGACGTGTACGATTCCGACTTGCAATTGATCCGTAAAAGTTAATGCCTTGGAAATATCTCGTGTGTAGATCGAAGCAGTAAGTCCATATCGTACGTCGTTGGCAACGGATAGAGCAGTTGTTGTATCTGGTACTCGGAGGACCGATAGAACAGGACCGAAAATCTCTTCCTGTGCGATTCGCATATCTGATGTAACATGGTCGAAAAGCGCTGGTTCGATGAAGAATCCATGCTTGTGCGTTTCGGTGGCAAGTAATTTGCCTCCCGTAATCAGTTGAGCTCCCTCTTGCTGGCCAATATTGATAAAGTCAAGGACCGTTTCAAGCTGTTGTTTGTCTACGGAAGGTCCGACGTCGGTGTCTGGCTCAAGACCGTTACCAATCACGAGAGCGTTTACCCGTTCTTCAACACGTTCCACGAAAGCATCAGCAATGGATTCGACGACAACGGCACGACTAGTGGCGGTGCAACGTTGCCCAGTTGAGCCGTAGGCTCCCTGTATGGCACTGTTGACTGCTAGGTCGAGGTCGGCGTCTTCCAGTACGATGATCGGGTTTTTCCCTCCCATTTCACATTGGCACTTAATTCCTCGTGCAGCCCCTGTTCCATAGAGGCCGGCACCGACGTCGTTTGAGCCAGTAAAGGAGACGCCCTTAATTGAAGGGTGTGCGACAAGTGGTTCGCCGACGTTACGGCCACTCCCATATACGATGTTGAGTACTCCAGCTGGGGTTTCACACTCATTGAAGATCTCAGCGATGAGTGCTGCAGAAAGAGGAGTTAGGGAGGCAGGTTTAAGCACCACAGTATTTCCACATGCGATTGCAGGTGCAAGCTTCCACATGGGAATAGCAATAGGGAAATTCCATGGCGTGATAAGCGCCAATGGGCCAACAGGTTCTCGTACGGTATAGCAAAAGTTGTTTGGAAATTCAGACGGAATTGTTTCGCCGATAATGCGGCGCGATTCTGCAGCAAAAAATTCGACTACGTTGATAGCGCGCTGAACCTCGCCAAGTGATTCAGCGAGTGTTTTTCCCTCTTCGCGTGTTAGTGCCTCTGCAAGCTCATTTCGGCGTTCCTCCATTTTTCGCTGCACCCGGTACAGTAAGTGTCCTCGTTTCGGTGCTGGTGTGGCACGCCAACCGGGAAAAGCTCGCTCAGCTGCTTTAACAGCCTCTGCTACATCGACGGAGGTCGAGAGCGGCGCCTCAGCAATAGTTTCCCTTGTGTCTGCTGGGTTGATGTTTGGTGCTCGCTTCGATGAATCTGGTGACTGCCAGGAACCATCGATGAAATTATCTATTAAACGCATCAGTTTCATTTACATTATAACAGCGCTGCATTAATTTCCTTCGATAAGACATTAGTGCAGGAGTAAGCTTGAGGCTTTATCGGGTTAGGAGAACATTCTTGACAAGCCACTCCATTCCCTACGGGGATCTTCGGACTATCTTTTTCGATGTTGGGAATACTCTGGTTTCCTTTGATTTCGAACTAGTAAAGACTGAGTTGGCTAGGCATGAGATTGTCTGTGATGTCCAAGATCTACGGCGTGCAGAAGCGGCTGCTAGACCAGCTGTTTCGGCGTCACTAAGCTCTGAGCGAACCACGGAGACATTGAGTACTTTTGAGCTCTACTTACACGTTTTGTTGTTAAATCTTCCAGCTCAGCCAGTCCACAATGAATCATCACTCGCTAGAGTCGCGCATGATCTTGTTCAGGCGTTCGACGCGATTGGTCGCGTGAGGCTCTGGTCGAATTTGTTACCTCAAGTGCCTGAGACTCTGCAGGCCTTGAAGAATCGCGGTTTACAGTTGGTTGTGGTAAGTAATTCTGATGGTACGGTCGAAGACCTGATTACAGCCGTAAACTTGCGTGACCTGTTCGAGTCAGTGATTGATTCACGCATTGTGGGGTACGAGAAACCAGACCCTCGTATCTTTGAACACGCGATGAATGTGTCTGGAGCCTCACCAGAAACAACTCTTCACGTAGGTGATCTCTATCATGCCGACGTGGTCGGAGCGAGGGCAGCTGGGATTCATGCGCTTCTACTTGATCCCTATGGTGACTGGACCAATGTTGATTGCGAGCTCGTGCCAGATGTGACCACACTTCTTCAACGGTTTTCTGGACTATAAAAAGAATTCCAACTACATTCTCTCAACTTAACCTCCGACTGACGTGCTTAGGAATTACCCATTTCGGTTTGTTCAACGTGTGACAAGGATTTATCCAGTATATCGATTGCCTCGTCTACGTCAGCTTTAGTGATATTCAGCGGAGGCGAGAGGCGGACACTGTTACCATACAAACCACCTTTACCGATTAATAGGCCGTTTTCCCGAGTTGCTTCAAGGAGTGCATTCATAGCGGTCGGCGCTGGTTGTTTACTTTCCTTATCATGGACTAATTCAATTGCTCGCATTAGTCCCATTCCGCGAACATCACCGACAATTTTGTGAGAAGCCTTTAAATGTTCCAGGCCGTCAGCGAATTCGCGTCCTAGAGTAGCTGAATTCTCAAGTAACCCTTCTTCCTCGATTACTTCAATTGTTGCTAATGCTGCGGTTGCAGTGACTGGATTTCCGCCAAAGGTCGAGATTTGTGACCCTGTAATCGCAGCTGCAATTTCAGTCGTGGTCACCGTGGCGCCGACCGGCGTGCCATTAGCCATCGCCTTTGCGCACGTGATAATGTCAGGTTCGATTCCCCAGTGCTCGATACCAAACCAGTGTTTGCCAGTGCGGCCAAAGCCAGTTTGCACTTCATCACTTATAATCAGTCCACCATGCTCACGCACAATTTTAGCAATTTCTTGAAAGTATTCGACCGGTGGAGTGACAAAGCCACCTACACCCTGAATTGGTTCAGCGATAAATGCAGCTATCTTGCCTGATGTTGCAGTTGTAATGAGCTCCTCGATATCTCGAGCGCACAACAAATTGCAGTCAGGATATGTTTTTTCAAACGCGCATCGATAGCAATACGCATTATGCGCATGGACGATACTTGGATCAGTTACTGGGTTGAGTCGCCAATTAGCGTGTGCAGTTAGTGACATTGCAGTTAATGAGCGACCGCCATAACCATGACGAAGTGCAACGATTTCGTTTCGACCAGTATGTAAACGGGCTAACAGCACCGCCGTCTCATTTGCTTCGGACCCGCTATTAGTGAAATAAGTCTGCTTGAGTTGGCCGGGAGTAATCGACGCCATTTTTTCGGCCAGACGGACAGTTGACTCGTGTGGAAACATCGTGGACGTGTGTTGCAATGTTTTGACCTGTGCGGCGATGCGAGCTGTTACTTTTGGATGACAGTGTCCTACACCAACAGTGACGATGCCGGCAAAGAAGTCGAGATATCGTTTGCCTTCCACGTCCCACACGTGCTGACCTTCACCACGGGCAAGTGGCAATGGATCTTTATAGAAGGTCGCAACTGATGGGAATAGAAATTCTTTTTGTTTCGCGATAATGTCAGATCTATTCATGAGTATTTCTCGAATTTAGAACATGAATTCAATGTTATTTATTTCAGAATACAGGATCTTCAGTTTGAGTTTTTGTTTTCTATTGAGATCTAAGATTTACCTCTACATATCCAGTGGATTCTGTCCACTGCACTCGACGGTCCGGTAAGCCTCCTTGTCCATCTGGAGGGAAAAAGTATACGAGGATCTCATTGTACGAATCCTTTACTGGTTCGGCGAGTTGTTGGGCAATAGATTTGGCATCAGAAAGATTTTCAGCTTCGACTTCCAGTATCAGGGCATAGTGCGCAGAAAATTGTTCAACCAGTCTCCATCCGGAGCCGGTCATCGCTAAGCGAGGTGTATTGTTTTTGTCCTCATCGAGCGATGTTGCGTTCGGCGCGCTGTTTAATTGCTCATGAACGCTTGAGTTGTCTTTATTGACAATCAAAATTAATCCTACAATGGCACCTAGCTGTAACGCGATCGCAACGCTGATCGCTACGAACTTAGCACTCATTAGTTTTACCGTCTTGGTTTTGCGGTTTTGGATACGAGAGTCGGCCGAAGGCGGTTTGAGGTAAGTAGTGCCTCATTGGCTTCTTTTTAAGATTACGAGTCTGTTAAAAACATCTATCGTTTGTTGAGACTTACTGACGATTAAGTTTCCGACAATCTAAAAAGCGGTTGCAATTATTGCCATATGAGCAATAACACCATGGTTTGCAAACGGTGGACAGATGTCAAGTTGTCGAGAGGTTGATCAAGATAAGATTGGTTACAGGAATCGTGTATGATGAGTGTTGGAATGCATGGTGTAAGCATGTTTTGTCGGTTAAATTGATCCATTAATGATGTAGCAAGTTGTGAGGTTAAGGAGCGCATCGATGATCAAGATGTTACTGGTGATTTGCTTAGTGTTGAGTGTGATGGCGATCGGCGCGTTTGTTGTCAGTGCTGAAGACTTAAAACCTGGCGACATGGCGCCCGAGTTTTCACTGGCTGGTTCCGATGGCAACACTCACTCGCTCTCTGAGCTTAGAGGTACAACGGTTGTCCTTGCGTGGTTTCCAAAGGCTTTCACTGGTGGTTGAACGGCTGAATGCAAATCGTTCCGTGAGAACGGTGATGCTATTAAGAAGTTTGACGTTTCTTATTTCATGGTCAGTGTCGACGACATAGAGACCAATACTAAGTTTGCCGAATCGTTAGAGGCAGATTTTCCATTGTTAAGTAACGAAGAAAAAGATGTTGCGGAAGCATATGGTGTCGTATCAGCAGTGCGCCCGTTTCCGGCGCGTTGGACTTTCTATATCGATGGTACTGGCAAGATTATTTATATCGATAAAGACGTTAATGCTTCGACAGCAGGTAGTGATGTCGTCGTAAGACTGGCGGCGCTTGGCGTGGCCCAGCAATAAGGGCTAACTAGACGTATCAGCTAACTTCACCGAGTCGAGACACATTTTCAGCCTTCGATGGAGTTAGGCTAGAGTCTGAGCAAGATTAGCGGAACCTCGCTCAGTCTTCGCTTTTCTGGTCGTCCGGGTCTTTGACTTCTTCCTTGAATCCTCTGATCGCCTGCCCCATACCTCGACCAAGGCCTGAGAGGCGTTTCGCCCCAAAGATCAGCACGAGAATGAAGAAGATGATAAGTAATTCGCCAATACCGATACCAAAGGGCATGACTAAACCTTTCTCTATAAGACATCCTCACAATATCATGTGCGCATGCCTAATTAGAAGCGTCCACTAATTTGACTTAAATGAACAAGCTTTTCGAGCACTTCGTCCAGCCGTTCTTTGATCTCTCCATCTTCTAGGACCCCGTCACGGAAAGCTTCTTTCGTTACATAAACGAAGCGGGGAATTATGAGGCAGTGGAAGTCGAGCATCAAGCTGTTGGCAAGTCCCATGAGGGACATATAACTGCCTTTTCCTCCTGCGGCACAGAGGAATCCGACCACTTTCTCTGACCAGGCTTTTCCAGTTAATTCTATGAGATTCTTCGTAGCGGCACTGGCGTCGTAGTTATAAACCGGTGTTGCGATCAAGATGCCATGGGCCTCTTGAATCCATGTTTGGAGCTGAATGACAGAGTCACTCGTGTAACAGTCGGAAGCATTACAGAGTGGTAACTGGTAATCGGCCAAATTGACAAATCTTGTTTTCTGGCCCGCCACTCGTAGCTGTTCGTTGGCACGCTTGGCAAGAATACGAGAACGACTATTCGGATTTAAGCTGCAACTAAGAACGAGTAGCATTTCAGCATCGTATCATGATGTCTTGGTAGTTCATGAAGGTTGATGTCCGGGGACGGGCGGCCTCATCACTCTAAACAGTTCTTTCTCAGTTCATGCCAAGTTGAAGACTCTTTCAGTTGTAAAGTGTCCGATCTAAACGAGTCAAGCCTAATGAAGATCGATTTACACACCAGGTGGCTGATATCGTCCATCTGCTGCAGTCCAGCCGCCATCAGCAAATAGCACGGTTCCTGTAACATAACTTGAAGCATCCGATGATAAAAATATTATAGGTCCAACCATTTCCTCTGGGGTTGCCCAGCGTCCAAGTACAGTCTTGGCAGCATACGCTTCATACCAATCTGGGACGGACTTAATTGGTTCGGTGAGGGGTGTTTCAACAATGCCTGGGGCCAGTGCATTAACTCGAACCCCTGAAGGTCCGAATTCTGCAGCGGCTGTCCGTACAAGTTGTACGATACCGGCTTTGGTTGCGGCATAGACCGACTGACCTGGTTCAACCACTTGTGAACGGATCGAGGAAAATAGGACGATGCTACCTGCGCCTGCCTGAGTCATGTGTCGCCCAGCCGTCCGAAGCACATTAAAACTACCTTTTAGATTAAGGGAAACCACTTTGTCGAATTCATCAGAGCTGTAGGTCAGTAGCGATTTCCTCACGTTTACACTTGGAGTGCATATTACGGCGTCAAGTTGGTTGTGGCGTTGCACAATGCTATCAAGAGCTTCGTTAACTAAATCTTCCTTTGTGATGTCTAGCATTGTGCCGTAGGATGCACATCCAGATTCTTTGATTTGTTGAACAACCGATTGGACTCCAGCGGCGTTAATGTCGAAGCAGTGGACGGTTGCGCCCTGTTTAGCGAATTCAAGTGAAGTGGCTTTGCCAATACCTGAAGCTGCGCCAATAATCGCAACTATCTTATTTTTTACATTAAAGTAATCTTTGGTTGACATCCCAGTGTCGTCCTTTCAGAGGCGGGCCGCTGGTGCGTTAGAATTCCCTTGTGAGCCTGTTAGATATCGTCTCGCTGCCAAGATTGTCATGCACACTGTGACGCTAGCAATGACGCCCAGCGTGGCTGAAGTGAACACTCCAGAAGTTTGTTCGATCGAGATTATCTCGACCGTCACTACCAGAGCAAGCCCTGCTGCAATTGCAGACAATACTTCTGGAGTTCCAATTTTACGAATGTAGAGGCCCATAACGATTGGAACAAACAAACTTACACTTAGTAATGTGTAGAACACACTCATCACAGCAATGATCGATTTAGCAAAAATTGCGATGAGTAACGCTAGGGTGCCACCACCTATGGCTGCTCGACGTGCGACTTTTAAGACAGATGAGTCGCTGGCCTCTCTATTAATGAACCGTCGATAGAGGTCCTGACTGAGTGACGTTGATAGCATAAATAAAATAGCGTCAGCAGAACTGACTTCAGCTGAAAATAGCGCGACAAGACCTATTGCGCCTATTAATGGAGGTAAAGATTCCATTAGAAGGAGTGGTAAGGCCATCCCAGGATTAATTAGGTCTGGATATGCCGATCGCGCGATAGCACCTAAGAGTGTTGGGACAAAAGCGAATAGAAGCAAGACGAGGCCGGTCCAGCCAACAGCACGGCGTACTGTGTGTTCATCTACGGCGCCGTACACCTTTTGTAGTAAGCCTGGCGAGACAATAAAAGCTGGAACGAGCATTGGTAAGTAGATCCACCCGCCTCTAGAACCACCTAAGAAGTTCCAGTATTCAGGTATGGTTTCGGTTTTTGTGAACACGGTCTCGAGGCCGCCGGCTTGAAAGAGTGCAAAAGGTACGACCAACATAAAACCAATAAGCAGCATGCACAGTTGAATTACATTGACCCAAGCGGAGGTCAATAATCCACCAGCTGAAAAATACGTCATGATGACGACGCCACCGATAATGCAACCGACGTACTGTGGAAGGCCCGTAATGACATTTAATACAAAGGCAATTGCCAACAGCTGTGCTGCCAAAATAATAAGTGTTCCGAGCCAGAGCAACACTGCGATCACTGCACGGACATTACAGTCATATCGATGTTCGAGGAAATCGCCTACAGTTTTGAAATTGTGACGAGTGGCAAGTTGATGCATTCGTGGGCCGACCCAAAAAGCGAGCGCTAGGGAACCTATACCAGCTGAACCGACCCACCACCACGCACTCAAGCCGATTCGGTAGCCTAACTCAGTAGCGCCAACCGTTGAGCCGGCTCCGATGTTTGCTGCGAGCATGGTTGAGAAAAGTAGGCCAGGTTTAAGACGTCGACCTGCCACAAAAAAGTCGTTTGTGTCACGGACCCGCCGGCCGACCCAAAGGCCGATCCCAATGAGGATTAAACCGTAGATGAGTAGTAATGAAAGATGAAGTGTCACGGGCGGGACAAATCGAAATCTCGCGCAGCAGGATAGCCAGGTATGCTTGTTGCCTGGCGTACGGCTCGTACGACCGCTTCGGCCATTACTTCGGCTGCGAGCGCGCCGATGGTTAACATGTCAGGTGCACCGGAAAGTTTACCAGTCGCAATGGCAAAAATGGTATCACCGTCAACAGGGGTGTGAGCTGGCACGATAGTGCGTGCAAGTCCATCATGGGCCATCTGTGCGATCTTTTTAGCCTGCGACTTCGTTAAAACTGCATTGGTGGCTACTACGCCAATCGTCGTATTTTCAGCTTGAGGGAGCCGGCTGATTTCGCCCGAGCGAATCAAGTGCCGTGCGTCAGCTAAGCTCTGTCCGTCTTCCGTGCGTACTCCTGCGATTATTTTTCCAGTCGTTGGATCTAAAATGTCTCCTACCGCATTGACAGCAACGAGTGCGGCGACGGTCACTCCATTAGGCATTGTCACAGCCGCGCTGCCGAGCCCGCCCTTCATCGCACGTGATCCACCTCGCAGTTTCCCTACGGTGGCGCCAGCTCCCGCACCGACATTCCCTTCATTTACGGGTGAGGTGCTAGCTATGGTGGCCGCTTGAAGGCCACAGTCGGCCGTTGGTCGTACGTCCGGCGCGTTACCAACGCCTAGGTCGAATAGGATTGCGGCTGGTACGATCGGTACACGGGCAAACCGTGTTTCGTATCCGATGTTATGTGATTCGAGGTACTGCATCACTCCCGTGGCTGCATCTAGTCCAAAGGCACTTCCACCGGCGAGTACTAGCGCATGAACTTGTTGCACCGTATTAATTGGATCTAAGAGGTCGGTTTCACGTGTGCCAGGTGCGCTACCACGCACGTCCACACCTGCCACCGCACCATCCTCAACTATGATGACCGTGCATCCAGTGGGACGTTCTGAAAGTGTGTGATGCCCAACTTTTATTCCCTCAACCGCTGTCAACCCATGTCTGTTGACCGCTGCATCACCCTCCTGATGGGGCAAAGCCCACAGCAGTGTCCAGGTAATCAACGCAATTCCGACCGTAATAGCGGATGTTCGATATATGATTCGAGTCATTGTCTGTTCCTAAAGGAAAACTCTTCTGATAATACTTGAAATTGGTCTGGCTTCGGTAACGTTGGATGTTAGAATCGCACCACGTTTTACAGGTAAAACGCTACAATGACGCCAGCTACTAAGGTAAATGACTCATCACGCTGAAACTGAAAAAGTATTACAGGTGGTCGACGGGATTACTGACGAGATCGTCGAATTTGCCGCAGATCTGGTACGAATTCCGACTGTGAACCCACCGGGGGCCCTGTATGAAGTTTGCGCACACACTATAGGCGAACGCCTTAAATCTTTCGGGTTTTCGGTCAATTACGTTGCAGCGAAAGGGCTTCCTGAACACAGTCCCACACACCCACGCGTCAATGTCATCGGTTCTCGTGCAGGCAGGGTTTCTCGACCATTACTGCATTTGAATGGACATTTTGATGTTGTTCCACCAGGTTACGGCTGGACCCTTGACCCCTTCGGGGGAATTGTGCGGGATGGTCGCCTGTATGGCCGTGGTAGCGCGGATATGAAGGCTGGCCTCGCCGCCGCTATCTACGCGGCAGAGGCTGTCCGTCGTGCAGGAGTTGAGTTACGAGGGACGATTGAAGTTAGTGGCACGGTGGATGAGGAGAGCGGTGGTATGGCGGGCGTAGCTTGGCTTGCTCAAAAAGGCCTGATTTCGTCGAATAAGACTGACTATGTGATCATTCCTGAACCCCTTAACGTTGACTGCGTGTGTGTCGGTCATCGCGGTGTTTACTGGTTTGACATAACCACTTATGGTCGCGTGGCACATGGGAGCATGCCTTTTCTTGGGATAAATGCAATCGATCAAATGAATAAGGTGCTTAATGCGATTCGCGAAGAACTTGTTCCAGAATTAGCAACACGTATAACAGACATGCCGGTAATACCCTCCCAGGCTCGATATGCCACCATCAACACCAACACAATTGAAGGGGGCCAGGCGAACCAATTGATGCAGACTCCATGTGTTGCAGATCGGTGCAGCGTTATCTTCGATCGACGTTTCTTACCCGAGGAAGAATTCGAAAATGTTCGGGGCGAAGTTGAAGAACTCTTAAAACGGTTATCGATTAGGACACCTGACTTGAGGTACGACCTGCAGGATCGTTTGATAGTGCAGCCAATGCGGACCCCTGAGATGTCGCCCGTGGTTGTGGCCGTTCGAGACGGTGTGCGGTCAGTGCTCGATCGTGAGGCGACCCTTGTAGCGAGTCCAGGCACCTATGATCACAAACATGTAACCAATATTGGCGGAGTCACAGACTGCATTGCATATGGTCCTGGTGCACTTCACTTGGCACACCAACCTGACGAATGGTGTGGGATCGATGACCTTGTCGCTTCGACTAAGGTGCTCGCTCTCTCCATCCTTAAGCTGGTCGCTTGACCTAACGTGTTCTACGGTGCTGTCAGTTTATTAAGTGAATAAGGAAGTCTCGCTGCAACCTATTATTATCTAGTGAATAAGGTATAACTCAGTTTGTCGTCCAGCGATCCAACGCCAGCCATCTTCGAGCAGGGCAGCATCTTCCTCGAGTGCGAATCTGACTTGTTGGCCACCCCATTCCGGAACGCTATGTCTGACATTAAGTTCGATCGAGTGCCAAGTATTCGATTGGAAAGTGTAATCTCCACGTAATGGCACACCTTGTTGATGATCCCACATCCCAATGGGTGGACCGGCAGCATGGCCGTGGTACCCGATCGCGTGGCAATAGATTGACGGCACTAGATTGTCTCTTTTGGCATGCGCCAACGCCTGAAGTAGAGCTTCGTTACCAGAGACCCCCAGTTGTGCGTACTGCATCGTGATGTCTTGGAGTTTGTTGCCGGCTTTTAGTCCATCCAAGATACCTTGCGGTGGCATGGTTTCAAGAGGCTTTAAAACGTAAGCATTGTGTTGGGTATCTGTAGAGAACCCTAGGTATATAAGCCCAAAGTCACAATGAAGAAGGTCACCGTACTGGATAACCAATGCATTGTCTTCATCAGGTACAGCTGATGAATTAGCTCTTCGTTGAATCGATACCGATGGGTGAAACCATTGCCCGAGGCCTAAGTTTGCGACGCGTTGCCGCATCCACCAGACTACATCCTCAGTGGTTGTGACATTCGGCACAATCACTTTATTAGAGAATGCCTCCGCAATTATTGCATGAGCAATGTTCATGACATGTCGATATTGCTCGGTTTCTTCCGGAAGCTTAGTTTCAAGCCAGCCCACCGCCAGCATTTCCGCCGAGCGCACACGAGCAGAGTAGGTCGGGCCCAAGGCTTTAAGGAGTTCGCGTTCTTGTTGTCCGCTCAATCCGTCAGCGTGGTTCCATGCAGATGAGGTGTTGACGCCGATCACTTTTGGATTTCGCAGACGCACCGCGTCTGCTAAGCCAGTCCATTGGTTCTCGTTTTCGTGGTTGGTCGGAGAGAACAGGCCATCGTAATCGAATCGTCCGATTGAGATTCGTTCAATTCCAAGTTCATTGCCACGATCGAAGAAGACGAGAATTGTGCGCCGTCTCGAAGAGTATGTAGTTAATGGAGCCATCGAACGAAAGACAGGGTCATCATTATATTCACGTGAAACAATAATCCACATGTCGATTCCTGCTTGTCGCATGAGGTTTGGCAAGATGACGTCGAAGCGCGTTTGGATTCTCGATCGAATCAAAGGCGCTTGCTCTCTATGTGTCAGAACTCGCTCATGAAGTAGATCATCAGCAGATAGAGGAATCCACGCTAACATCACCATGTATATTGTTAAGAATACGCATCGCATGGTCTAAATCCCTTCATGCCTAGTGGTGCGGGCATTTGTTAAACCAGAAATTATCACCAGTTCTGATTAGTAGACTAGAAACAATCGATTAGAGAGCGGACTATAGCATAATAGAGTGTTGTGTATATTCAAGGTGACGTAAACAGCGCCCAGAACCCCACAGTCGAACACCGTAGCGGTTTAAGGCTCCTCCTCCTCGTGTTCATCGCTTCTTTGGCGTGCAATTCTGCAGAGCCAAACGGTTCACAGCGGTCCTCTTCAAATGCCCAAACAATGGATATTGAAAGGACTGTGCCGTTGGACAACAATTATCAAGATACCCGTCCCCTTATCGTATTTCTGGGTGACAGCGTGACGTTTGGTCTTGGGCTGCCTCCACACGACGCTTATCCGTCAATTATTCAGGAATTAATCGACGCAGCAGGATATGGGTACAAGGTGCACAATGCGAGTGTGTCCGGTGATACGACGGCTGGCGGCCTCAGACGTCTGTCCTGGGTGCTGGATGGTGACATTCATGTAGATGACATTCATATACTGGTGATTGCGTTGGGAGCAAATGATGGCTTGCGAGGTCTTTCAATCGTAGAGATGCAGGAGAATTTGTCATCCATTATTGAGCAAGCGCAGTCGAAGGATATTCTTGTTCTCTTAACCGGTATGGAAGCTCCGCCAAATCTAGGGTCGCTTTACGCCAATGATTTTCGTGTTGTGTTTCGTGATTTGGCCGATGAGTATGACGTTACCCTGTTACCGTTTTTACTTGAAGGCGTGGCAGGTGATGTGGAATTAAATCAGGCGGATGGCATTCATCCAAATACAAAAGGTGCTCAAATGATTGCGGAGATGGTTTGGCTCACGCTCAAACCGATGCTTAGGATGGATTCCCCGAGATGATTGAATTACGAGGTGTATCAAAGACGGTGAGCAGTGGTGACTCATCTTTAACCATACTGCATCCTGTGGATCTCAGTATTGCAGCTAGTGAACGTGTTGCAATTATTGGACCTTCCGGGAGTGGTAAATCAACGTTACTTGGCTTGATCGCAGGACTGGATGCCCCTTCAAGTGGACAGATCTTTATTGATGGTGTTGATATTACTGCACTCGATGAAGATAATCTGGCACAGTTACGCGGTTCGAAAATTGGATTTATTTTTCAGTCCTTTCATTTGATTCCGTCGCTTACCGCAATGGAAAATATTCTAGTTCCGTTAGAAATATCCGGTATGTCCAATGCCTGCGTTAAGGCACATTCTCTTCTTGAAGAAGTTGGCCTAGTAAATCGAGGGCATCACTATCCGTCTCAACTTTCTGGTGGAGAACAGCAGCGAATAGCGATTGCTCGGGCGCTAGCTAATGAGCCATCGATTGTATTAGCGGATGAACCTACCGGTAATCTCGACAGTGCAAACGGAGGACATATTATTGAACTGTTATTGGAGGTGAATCGGAGTCGTGGCACCACCATAGTGTTGGGGACCCATGACTCCAATCTTGCCGAAATCGGCCAAGTCACGTTGGCTATGAAAGATGGATATATCCAACGTAAAGAGATGCTATGAATTCCTTTGTTCTACGAATGGTTTCGCGTGAAATTCGAGCCTCATGGAGACGCTTGCTACTCTTTTTTCTCTGTGTGGCACTGGGTGTTAGTGCGATTGTCGGCGTGCGATCAATTATTCAAAGTACGCATGGAACTCTATTGTCTGAGGCCCGTACTCTACTGGCCGCGGACATGATTATACGGAGTAGAAGTCCTTGGACCGACGATGTAAGCGTCACAATTTCCAAACGTCTAGAAGAGGCGAAAGTTTTAGCTCGTACAGAATCAATTGAAACTGCAACCATGGTGCGTCCAGCTGATGCAACCAAAGCTATCGCGAAGATGATTGAAGCGAGAGGAGTTCAACTCGGGTTTCCGTTTTATGGTGTTATTCAAATTGCCGGTGGCCAATTGTATTCACACGAATTATTGGCAGGGCAGGGTGCTCTGGTTAGGCCAGAATTATTGACTCAACTTGATGTGGAGGTTGGTGACAAGATTCTTATCGGAAATAGCACCTTTACTATACGCGGAGTTATGTTAACCGAACCTGGTAATAGTATGGGCGCGTTTAGTCTGGGCTCCCGCGTTTTGGTGGATCATGACGATCTACAAGAGGCAGGCTTATTAAGCTTTGGTAGCCGCGCAAATTACGAAACCCTTATAAAGATTTCCGAAGAAGGCATTGAGCCGCTGGTGAATCAACTCAAAGAGGATTTAAGTGAGACGTTTATTCGTGTTCGGTCTTATCACAACAGTGAGAACCGAGTATCGCGAAATCTTTTACGAGCTGAAAACTACCTTAGTCTTATCGGTTTTATTATCGTCATTCTTGGTGGGATTGGCGTCTGGAGCGTGACGCGAGTCTTTGTCAGGCAAAAAATTAAGAGCATCGCAATTCTTAAGTGTATTGGCGCGACTAGTAAGGATCTCTTAACGATCTATTTGCTTCAGGTAATCCTTCTTGCGGTCAGTGGTAGCTTGCTGGGTGTTGCGATTGCTGCGGCCGCAATCGAAGCTATACCGTCTGACCTGGTCACAGGCTATGCTCCCATTGACTATCAGTTGACAATGTCAGCAACGTTGCAGGGTTTTGGCATTGGTGTGCTGGTTTCCTTGTTGTTTTCTGTCGTACCTCTCCTGGACGTTCGTCACGTGCGTCCCTTATTGCTCTTACGCTATGAAACGAGCAATGAACGACAATTGGTAGACTGGCTGCGTGTGACAGCCGTGGTAGTTGTGATAGTTGCGTTGATTGGCGTGGCTAGTTGGCAGGCTGGGTCGCTAACAATTGGTTTTTATGTGAGTGGCGGCTTTGCATTACTGGCGATCTGTCTTCATTTTGCGTCAAGTGTGTTGATTAATGCTGTGGCACCTCTCGCTCGACTGTCATGGTTTCCTCTTCGGCATGCCGTAATGAGTTTAGCTTCTCCAGGTAATCAGACCAGAACCATTATTCTGGCCGTGGGCCTTGGCAGTTTTTTTCTCATAGGCATTCGCACTCTCCAGACGAACCTACTCGAAGAATTTGCACTTGAAATTCGAGACGATGCGCCCGACATGTATTTGATCGACATTCAATATGACCAAGCAGATGGCGTACGCGATTTCCTATCAGGTCACGGCGACAATGATTCCGTAGAATTGGTTCCAGTGCTTCGTGCTCGGGTGACGGGTGTAGCGGGAAAACAAGTTAATTTGGATGGGGTTGAGGATGTTAGAGGGATGGGTTCGTTGGCACGAGAGTATGTCGTAACCTACCGTACCACTTTTGAAAAGAACGAAGAATTAGTCGCTGGACGAGTCTGGAGCGACGACGTAATTCCTGAAGTCTCCATCGAAGAAAGCATTCGCGATCGTTTTCAGATCGACGTTGGGGACCTGATGGATTTTGCTGTTCTTGGACGAACAGTCCGTGCAACTGTTTCTAGTGTCCGAAGTGTCGAATGGTCCGATACGCGGCGCGGTGGATTTATGTTCGTCTTTCGTCCTGACACCTTTAACGAAGCGCCACATTCTTACATAGCAACGATGCGAGGTCCGTGGAGCACGGAACAGCGGGCTAAGATGCAGCGGAATCTTGTTGAGATGTATCCGAACGTTTCAATCATTGATGTCCGAGAGGTCATGATTGTAGCTAAGAATATGCTTGATACTGTGACTCTCGCTGTTTCCACAGTCGGAGCCATTTCAGTCTTGATTGGTGTTTTGATTCTTTGTGGAGCCGTAGCTATGACCAAGTTTCAACGACTCTACGATGCGTCTATTTTTAGAATGCTCGGCGCGAATTCAAAAGTTATTACAACTATGCTGCTCATTGAGTATCTAGGGCTGGGTGCACTGGCAGGACTGATTGGGTCATGTGGTGCCGTCATATTGACGTGGACGCTTAGCCGTTTCGTCTTTGAAATTGGATGGCGTTTTACTTATGTTGAAAATATTGGCGGCATTTTGGCGACAGCGTTTCTTGTTGGAGCCGTTGGCGTGCTCTCGAGTTTAGATGTCCTATACCGAAAACCGATGTTGATACTACGGACCGAATAACCATACAAGACGTTGAGAATTGCTTCTAACATGTGTTTTTGTCTCAAATCATCATGATAGAATACTGAGTTATTGAAGTTTTAGACTTAGTTTTCTTAGAGAGTGTGAATGGATAAAGCCACGTATAAAGATGCCTTATTACAGAAGCGGTCTGAGATTCTATCCGAGGGCGGAGTGAATCCATTACAGGCAACAATGGATAACAATTCTCGACAGGGTGATTTAGCAGATCAGGCAACAGGTAATAATGAGGTTCACATTAAGCTTAAATTAAAGCAGACAGATGCCAAGATTCTTCAGGCAATTGAAGAAGCACTTGGACGTCTTGAACAGGATACCTATGGTTTATGTCGAGATTGCGGCGAGAAGATAGCAAAAGCCCGTCTACAGGCGATTCCTTGGACTCGCGTTTGTATCACCTGCAAGGAAAATCAGAACAAGCCACAAACTGACTGAGTGTGTCCTGACTATCGATTTACTGGCAAATTTCGCTTTCATACGGGTTACGCATGAGCGAACAGCGACGGATAGCTATTGCGCTTGGCAGTAATCTTGGGGATAGGCTTGGTTATCTGCATCGGGCGGTAGATAGTTTAAATCAGTGCTTGGATGGTCTTGTCGTCTCGAAGTTTATTGAGACATCTCCTGTAGGAGTTCGACCTCAACCTACGTTTCTGAATGGTGCGGTCGTCGGTTTATCCCAAGATAATCCGAGGAAACTGCTGAAGAGTTTATTGGCAATCGAGAGCCAATCTGGTCGCACAAGACCAACTCCTGGGTCGCCTCGCACTCTGGACTTGGATCTCATATTGGTTGGCTCAATGGTTGTTTTACAGCCAGACCTGGAGCTACCGCATCCACGATTTCGTGAGCGACTTTTCGTTTTAACTCCACTGGCAGAAATTGCACCTACCTTGGTAGATCCAATTACAGGGTGCTCAATTGCCACGTTACTTCGCAAGGCGAAAAGTCGTGGCGACAGATAAGCGGACCGGTGCAGCGACGTTTATTCGAAGCGAAGTGATTCAATCGGGTCGAGTTGTGCAGCCTTCCGTGCTGGATAGAATCCAAAAAATACACCAGTGAGAGCAGCAAAACCAAACGCCACTACAACGGCATCAAGTGATACCAAAGTTGGCCAATCAAAGAACTGAGTAATCGCTTGAGCTACGCCGAACCCCAGTGATACACCGATCAACCCTCCTAAGAGACTCAACACTAGCGCTTCAACTAGAAACTGATAAAGCACGTCAGGAGC
>Ga0310342_100000232_pt1 | contig 29178 bp, 19 predicted proteins | sample S15DNA20500_MG_FD_206155 | JGI IMG/M metagenome (GOLD analysis project Ga0310342, IMG submission 206155) | Marine microbial communities from station ALOHA, North Pacific Subtropical Gyre - S1503-DNA-20-500_MG | ecosystem: Environmental > Aquatic > Marine > Oceanic | place: Pacific Ocean: North... | reverse complement strand
TCTTACCGGCTCCGATGACATGTTGTCAAATTTCGAGCCAATGCAACTGGAAGCTCTCCATAGATGGGTACAGCTTGGAGGTCGGGTGATCCTTTCGGCCGCTCGCAACGCAGAAAAATGGATCGGAAGGGACCGACCGTTAGCCGACTTTGCTCCCGGGCGATTTGTTGGTGTCGTGAAGCAGCGAGATCTAACGGCTTTGGAATCTTTCGCCGAGGAGAAACGTCGAATTCGAGATATCTCTTCGGTCCAACTGGAGGTTGTCCAACTGGATAATTTAACAGGTAAGATTGAATTGGAACTCCAGGCCGGTGCTGCGATTCATCCTTTGATTTTGCGACATGCCGTCCGATTTGGCCAGATTATATTTATTGGTTGCGATCTCGATACGGAGCCCATTGGAAAGTGGCCTGGCAGGCGGCACGTTGTTTCACAGTTGTTAGATTGGACACTTTTGCGTGGGCGAGACGAACTGGATACAGGATGGAATAGTCCAATTCATCGTGCCGGTTACCGTGATATCGTTGGACAGTTACGAAGTGGTTTGGATCGCTTTAGAGGAATCAGCGCCGTTCCATTTTGGATTGTAGTTGGCTTGTTGGTTGGCTACGTGACGTTACTGGGCCCAGTTGATTTCTTTTGGTTAAGTCATCCGCGCCAATGGAGACGACGTGCGTGGGTAACCCTGATTTTGTTAATTGCAAGTTTCATTACGATCGGTTACGTAATGGCTGGAAAGTTCAAAACCATCAACGTTCTTCGTAACCAGGTTGATCTAATCGATGTTGATGTTGCCAGCCAGCTTGTGCGGGGAACGAGTTGGACGCATCTTTACAGTCCCCGTACGGATACCTACGACCTTAGCTATGATTTCCCGGAGGAGTCGAATTTTAATGTGATTGCGGGAGTTCCGGGTTGGCTCGGGTTGCCCGGATCTGGACTGGGGGGAATGAATACCAAGGTGGGTATCAGGTCGCCTTGGTCAGCGTATCATTTGAACTCATGGTCGGGTAGCGTTTCACAGAAACCGGTTGTTGGCAAACTTTCGATGGCCACGTCGGCAACGAAGAGTTTGGTGACCCGTTGGTGGGGTCGAACTCAAAGCAAGATTCCCATTAGTCTTTCGGCCAGTGCCGAAGGCCGGCTGCGCGGATCGGTCGGCCATGATCAACAGGTAGAATTGAAAGATTGCTTTTTGTATTATCGCCATTGGACATATCGCTTGGGACCGCTACAGCCTAGAGAACAAGTGTTGGTGAATGTTGAAGCAACACCTCTTGATGCTCGCTGGCGGCTGACTCGGCGACGAAGGCAAGTCGATCAAATAACGGCCAGCCCATGGGATCCAGCGAGTACCGACGTTCCACGCATCATAGAAATGATGTTATTGCATGAGTTGGCGGGTGGGAGGACTTATACCGATTTATTACATCGTTATCAGGCTTTTGCCGATTTGAGCCCCCATTTGGAACTCGATTATGCCTTATTGATTGGAAGAGCACCAAAAGAAACCATGACGATCCAGACTGACAAAGGAGTTGCGATGGGTGATCATGTTTGGACGTTTTATCGATACGTGATTCCCGTGGGTAACTAACCGTGATCAAGACACACAACCTGACTAAGAAGTACGGAGATCTGTTCGCCATTCACAACATCGAACTCGATCTTCAAGCGGGTGACGTATTTGGGTTTATTGGACCGAATGGAGCCGGCAAGACCACGACTATGCGGATCCTGGCGACGTTGCTTCATCCTACCTGGGGAGAGGCGTACGTTTGTGATCATTCGATCTATACGGCGCCTCGCGAGATTCGTCGATTGGTGGGGTATATGCCGGATTTCTTTGGTGTCTATGATGACATGAAGGTGATTGAATATCTGGAATTTTTTGCAGCGACCTATCGAATTCGTGGTCCCCAGCGGCGTCAGATTTGTGATTCGATGCTTGAAATGGTCGATCTTGATTTCAAACGAGATGCCTTGGCCAACACACTTTCGCGTGGCCAGACGCAGAGGCTCGGTTTAGCCCGGGTTTTATTGCACGATCCCCAGGTGCTGTTGCTTGACGAGCCACTTAGCGGTCTCGATCCAAGAGCCCGAATTGATATGCGAAACCTGTTGCGCCGCCTTGGTCAAACTGGTAAGACGATCGTTGTCTCAAGCCATATTCTTCCCGAATTGGCTGACGTGTGTAACAAGATCGGCATCATTGATCGTGGTGTGCTAATCACTAACGAATCCGTCTCAGAAGTGATGAAGAGAATTCGAGAAACCACCGTGTTACGGGTGAGGGTTACCGGTGATGGTGAATCAGCGGCTCGCCTACTTGAAGAACATGATCTTGTGGAGAAAGTCGACTTGGCCGACGGCGGGATAGTGGTGACTTTAAAACAGGGAATCCATGACTATAGTGCATTGTCGTCGGTTTTGGTTCTTGCCGGTCACCAGTTGACTCGATTTCATGAAGAAGAAACAACATTAGAAACGGCCTTCATGATGTTAACTGGCAAGAAGGCGGCAGATTCAGACGACTAAAACACGACGTTGTCTCGGCCGTTGCTAATTGCGATTATCTTTGAGGTTACTTGATGACGACGGATTTACTCGGTAGAAACGATCTCTGATGTGCTGGTTATTAAAAACCTGCCTAGGCGTACTTGCGGTGATCATCGTGGTCTCGCTGTCTGCAGCCCAAGCCACGGCACAAGGTGAGCTGTTCTGGCAGCAGGAACGTCGTCGGATGGTCGAGAAAGAAATTGCTCAGGCGGGTGTGACTGATCCTCGTGTACTTGAAGTCATGCGCACAACACCGAGACACGAATTTGTTTCTCAACGATTTCGTCGTCAGGCGTACTTCGATATGTCATTACCGATCGGATCCCGGCAAACGATCTCATCGCCTTTCATTGTGGCCTTCATGACTGAGTCGTTGCAACCACGGTCTGACGACAAGGTTTTGGAAATTGGAACCGGTAGTGGTTATCAAGCGGCTGTCTTAAGTCCTTTGGTCGAGCATGTCTATACGATTGAGATTATTCAGTCACTTGGAAAGAAGGCTCGACGAACACTGACCCGGCTGAAATATGACAACGTGACAATCCGTATTGGTGATGGATTCCAGGGCTGGCCACAACATGCGCCTTTCGACAAAATCATTGTCACTTGCTCACCCGAGGAGGTTCCCCAGCCGTTGGTCGACCAGCTCCGGGAAGGAGGCCGGATGGTTGTTCCTGTTGGTGAACGTTACCAACAAATTCTGTATCTGATGAGAAAAAAAGACGGCCAGCTTGTAACCGAATCGTTGCGTCCGACGCTTTTTGTTCCAATGACCGGCCAGGCTGATCGTCAGCGTAAAATCCAGCCTGACCCCTTGCGTCCGCAGATTGTCAATGGTGATTTTGAATCTCCGGCTGAACATCGTGAACAAATTCCTGCCTGGTACTATCAACGGCAGCTGGAGTTGATTTCAGATGACGAGGCACCCGAAGGCAAGTATTACGTTAAGTTCAGTAACCGGGATGAAGGACGCGCATCCCGAGCATTGCAAGGGATTCCGATCGACGGTCGATCCGTGCGACATGTAGAATTAGATACTTGGGTGCGCGTATCGAATGTGATTTCGGCAGGTGATTCAAGAATGGCACCTAGGGTGGCGGTAACGTTTTACGACCAAGATCGCAAAGACGTAGGTACCGTTTGGCTGGGGCCGTGGCAGGGAACTCGCGATTGGCAAAAAGTGAAGAAGAGGTTTTCTGTTCCAGCACAGACACGCGAGGCGATTGTGCGGATCGGTCTGATGGGTGCAGTGGGTGAGGCGTGCTTTGATGACGTTCGGCTTCGTGTCAATTAGCCACTGATCGCTTTCGTAATCAGCTGATGCTAACAAACAAAAAGGTTACTTGTTTCACCAGATGTAAGATGAACCAAGCTGGTTGGATCGGCCGTTTCAGGCCCTTGATTTTGCCTGTATTTGCCAAATGGCGTCGCCAACGAGCCCTGTCTTTACTTGTTTTCAGTGGCTGAGAGCTGTGATGATGAGTTCGCTAATGTTGAAATTGGAACTCAAACGGTGGTCAGGGTGGGAATTTCAAAACCCTTACGATTGGGATCTTTCAATAGTGCATTGGCCGGCTCAGCATGATCCCCTACGTGGCGTTCGGATTGCGGATCGAACGTGAGCCAGGGTCCAACAATATAGTGGTTGCCGTCTTCAGGTACGCCAACCCCTTGTCCCATGATGTCATGAAGTTTCATGAAGTGATCGTGTGCATCTGCGTTATCACCAAACGACCCGGCTTGAGCATTGAAGGGAACCTTCGTTCCCAGGCGGTACGAGTTATTCATTAAATGTCCCAGAACACAGCTGTAGTGCGCCTCTTGGGCATTCCCGTTTGCCATGGCCGGTTCACCCGCACGACAGGCTGCAATGAAACTGCCGAAATTTCCTCCCGGTGTGACATCGCCGTTGGGTACCGAGAGAGGTTCTCCCTGGTCACTTCCAGCGGGATAATACTGGTCGCGGACGATTTTTCCACCATCTTCGAAGTAGTATTCATTCCCGACTTGGCGCTGGTATCCGTCGTAATTGACGTTACGTACGTTGAAGAAAACGTATTGACCATTGGCGTATTCAGCGATGCCAAACATGGTGTTCGGTGTTTCTCCCTGATCTTTCCATTGAAATCGGCCACCGATTGCCATGACGCGTACCGGATGATCGGCACCTTTTTTCAGCGCCCACCGGGCGATATCCAACTGATGTGTGCCCTGGTTGTTGAGGTCGCCGTTACCAGTTGACCAGAACCAGTGCCAGTTGTAGTGGACGTAGTTGCCGTGGAATTCATCGATAACAGCTGGACCTCGCCATAAATCCCAATGGAGTTGGCTAGGCGGTTGTGAAACTGATTTGTGTCCGATACTGCCACGCGGTTTGCAGCAATAACCATACGAGATTTTTAGTTTTCCGAATTCCCCTGCGTTGATTGCTTCATGCAATCCGGCGATTCTCGCATCACTTCGCGATTGGGTGCCATGCTGTATGACGACGCCATATTTATTTTGCGCTTCCAATGCGATACGTCCTTCAACAACGTCATGACTCATGGGCTTTTCAACATAGACATGCTTGCCCGCCTGCGCTGCCCAAATGGTCATCAGTGAATGCCAGTGATTAGGTGCTGCGATCGAGATGGCGTCGATCGTTTTGTCCTCCAAAACGGTGCGAACGTCTGCAACACCTTGAGCTGTAAAATTCTTTTGGGATGCTTTGGCTCGGTCTTCGGTACGCTTAAGAGCACTGTTTCGGACGTTTTCGTCTGGATCGACTAAATAAGCAATTTCGACGTTGGATTGCCCGAGCCAGCCATCGATATGGGACTTACCTCTTCCGTTCACTCCCACCACGGCGATCCGTAAGCGGTCATTGGCTCCTTGGATTTCACCTGTTGTACGGGTTCCCGTGATCAGCAGCGATGCTCCGGCTGCTGCCGAGGAGGTTTGAAGAAAACGGCGTCGGTGCATGAAAGACATCTGTTATCCTCCGCTGGATCGGGGAAAAGGCAGGTGGGTATTTTTGTGAGAGGACAGCTTATAGGCAGGTAAAACTATAGACAGGTAAAACAGCTAACAATTCAACCTAACAAAGCACCATACGCGCGTAAAGGCTGTCGTGAGGGCAAAAATGTCGGTTTGGCAAAAAAAAACGCCCCAACTGTTGGGGCGTCGATTTTTTTGGGAAGGAGGTCGGGCCCGGGAAACCCGACCAGTCCAACAGTCGACTCATTCGACTGTCCCATTTGATTCCATTACGGGGTCTACCGTAACGGTTACTTGCTTGGTGAATTTACCTTATCAGTCAGTCGGAACTACCGACCGAGGTGTCGGTGTCAATCAAACAAGTTCTTTTTTCGTTCCGATGAGAGTTCTTAACCGTTCGGCTAACAACTTTGCATCGAATGGCTTCTTAAAGGTTTCGTTGATTGTCGAACGATCGAAACTCATTGTACTGCCGTCATCGGGCAGTAACGCGATCAAGATCGTTTCGGAAAAATCGTTGTTACGTCGCAGATTTTGGCAAATCTGCAGCGCCTCGACCTTGCCGATCGAAAAATCGACGATGATGCAGTCGGGGTGGAAACTTTCCGACTGAATCCCTGCTTCAAAGCCACTGGCGGCAACGGCCACTTTAAATGACTTCTCTGGCGGTAATTCTCTTTTCAGATTCTCAATTAATATCTGGTCCTGAGCTACCACTAATACCTTGGCCATGGTCTCGTCTTCGAGATCACCCAAAGGCATTCCGTGCTCTTTCAGAAACCTAATCAAATATTCGCGCGGGATGCGTCGGTCCTGCGACCCTGGGATGCGATACCCCTTGAGTCGGCCGGAATCGAACCACTTACTTACGGTGCGCGGGGCCACTTTGCAGATCTTGGCGACCTGGCCGGTTGTGAAGACCTTCATCGCAGGTTCTCCATTACTCTCTCGTTGACTTGATCTCCGCTACGCCCGAAAAAGTTCGTGGCACAGCATTTATGGCCCCATTTGTTTGCGTTCTGGTCGTCCTTACAGTCCCGCACACAGGATGCGGGTAAAACTAACCGTTGACAAACAACTGGGTCGGGGCCTCACGATATTTTGCTTCTCTTGTGGCTTTGGCTCAGCTCCTTCTGATCCGCACCCATTGATAGCATCGGCGATTTGGATGGTCATGGATTGGTGAAAATTCGTAAAATGGAGAAACTTGGTTTCAGCACTTTACGTAGGCCATTCCTGTTAATCCGAGTCGCAACGATAAGCAAAACTCACTCACGATAAGGGGAGAGTCCCGTCAGAATGAACAGAACCACACACAGCGTGAACTGTGTGCCAATGGTGCCTGCTCGATAGCTAAATAAAAGCCATCTGCAATTCACCCCCCTTTTGACATGTTCCTTCGCGTTCCGGCAATCCGGTCGGCTGTAAAACACGTCCTCCGATAATTAGTTTCGATTCAATTGGGGTGAGGACTTTAGAAACTTTCTCCAGTCGTAGCGAAGAGTACGGTCACGGTGTGCATTCCAAAGCAGACGGAACCTCCAATTGTAGAAAACAGGTAAGCACAACACGTTGTTTCTACTTGTGTTAAGCCGAGTGGTCTGTGATAATAGGAGAGTATGATTCCATAGGAAGACCAGTGAAAATAATATCAGTAACTTGAGTCAGGTAGGTCAGATGTTGACTTTTGTACCGAATTTGATGATTTCAAAGTTGTTTTCCACCACCGACCGCAGCTGGTAGCACCATTTGTTTGCTGCCAGGGTGACATCCAGTCATTGGCCCCAGGCATTGGCCGATCGCTTCTCGATTGCAGAGCATTTATTCTTGATATCACAGGATGATTGACTCGTAGTGCTCACAAGACAGAGGGGTAGGTTTCCGCCTACATGAAGAGGAGACTGCGGGCTCGAAAATCAGACAAGTCAATTCGAACGCCCTTTTCAGCCAAGCCGTGTCGGTTCTAGGCAGCAGCACCGTCAGACGAGTCGTTTTTAGTCAAAGACTTGGTGTGGATGTGACCGTCTTCGCTAACATCTTCAAATTGTACCGACACACGTTTGGAGACTCCCGATTCCTGCATCGTTACTCCGTAGATCGTGGTGGCAGCGGTCATCGTTTTTTTAGAATGGGTGACGATGACAAATTTTGTCCACTCCAGGAATTCGTTCAACACTCCGATGAATCGTTCGATGTTGGCTTCGTCGAGCGGGCCATCCACTTCGTCCAGGACACAAAAAGGACTGGGACGATATTGAAAGATCGCCAGCAACAGAGTAACAGCTGTCAGTGCACGCTCACCCCCACTGAGTAGTGAGATTCCCAGGGAATGCTTTCCAGGTGGGGTCGCAATGATTTCAATTCCGCTTTCAAGAATATCAACCCCGTCTTCTAAGACGATGTCTGCGCGGCCTCCACCGAACACCTTGCGAAACAGTTTGCCAAAATTTTCACGAATAATTTCCAGTGTTTCGGTGAACATTCTCCGACTATCGGCATTGATTTTGTTGATGATTTTTTCAAGCGACTCCTTGGCTTCCGTCAAGTCAGTGAATTGATCTCGAAGTGACTGGTAGCGAACATCGAGTTCATCAAGTTCGCCCAAGGCTTCCATGTTGACAGCACCGATGTTGCTGATTTTGCGGCGCAAAATGGCGATTTCAGCCTCGACTTTGTCCCTGGCTTGTTGTTGCTCTTCAGTAAGCTCTTGGTCTTGTTGGTCGAGTTGCTCGAGTTCAATGCCGTAGTCCTCTCGCAGCCGCTCAGCTAATGAATTTCTTTCGTGCCGCAATTGTCCGGCTTCAAGATCGACCTCATGGATTTTTTCTTCCAGTTCACGGTGTTGTTTTCGCAGTTGATGTGCCTGAAGGGCTAGTTCGCCTCGTTGACTGGTCAGGTGCTGGTGTGTTTGTCGAAGCTCGTGGGTCTTGGTGGCAGTTTGTTCTTTCAAAAGATAAAGATGAGCAAGTTCGCTGCTGATTTGCAGGATTTGTCGTTCCGCATTTCGCTGCCGATCATCGCTGTTACGCAACTGACGACGAGTTTCAGCCAGCAAACGTTGCCGTTCGTTGAGATCGCTTTGTTGTTGTTTCAGACGATCTTGGAGTTCGTTGTGTTTCTGTTCATTCTTAGCCAATTCGATCTTCAGCTCAGTTACAGAACGGACTTGGATGAGATGGTCACCTTCGGAACGTTCGATTTTCTGCTGGTCGTTTTGAATTGCGTTTTCGATTTCGGTTACTGATGATTCGGATTGGACGAGCGTTGTTCTCGCCTTGGCGACCCTCTGCTGCGCTTCTTGCCATGTGTGCTCGGCGCTGCTGTGTTCGGCCTTAATGGCAGCCTGGTCCGTTGTCATTTGTTTATGTTGCTGTTGAACGGCGTTAATCGTAACACGTTGTTCGGCAAGTGTAGCTGCAGTGGCATGTCGTTGTTCTCCCAGCTTGCGAGCCTGGAGATCACCTTTGCGAATTTCGTCATCTAACCGAGTTGTTTCTTCGATGATCGACTTGGTTTGGTTTTCGAGTTGTTCGATTTGTTCACGTAGGGCTCTAAGCTGACTGCGTCGGGAAATTAGGCCAGTTGCATGCAGTCGGGGTCCTACCATCAAAGTCCCATCAGGTTCTAAGAGTTCTCCTGCCAGGGTAACAAAGCGAATATCGGATGGGTTATCCGGTTTCAGGTCGAGTGCAACATCAAGTTGTTCAACGATCCACGTGCGCCCCAAAAGTCGCGGTGCCAACCAACGGAATTCTGGGGACGCTTTAACAAAGGAATCGGCTCTTCCCACGACACCTTCGATATTCAGCAATGGATCATGGATTGGCGTGGGACGTTCGGGAACATGCAGAGGGACGAATCCTACCCGGCCACCAAAGGATTCATTTCCCTGTCTTAGTTTTTCCCACAGTTGTTCTCCATCGACGACAACGTGTTGGGCGACATCACCTAACGCAATTTCAATTAATGGTGCGGTCTCAACATTGACTTGTAAAAGATCTGCGACCAGGCCTCGTACCGTGGAATAGGGTCCCCCGGCAGCATCGCGAGCCCGACGCAATACCTCTTTGACTCCCGAACTGAGTCCCTCCTGTTTTTTCTCCAGCTCGTCCAGCAACGACATTCGTTCTCGTGCCGCTGCCAGTTGGTTTTGCAGCGAGGCAAGATCTTGTTGTCGACGGCGATAGTCACTCTGATGGCCTTCCAGCGCATTTCGAGCGGCGTCCAACGACGAGTCATGTTCTGCAAGTTCGGCAGTAAGCTGTTTTTGTTTAACCTGACACTCATTAAGTTGCTGTTGGTGAGCACGAATGGATGGTTCCAGGTCTTTGCTGCGGTTTTGACATCTCTCCAAAATAGCTTTTGCCGCAACGATTTCAGCTTCAACTCCGCGAATCTCTTTTCCCAGTGAGGCAATTTCCCTCATCCGGTCAACATGTTCTTTACGGCGGAGTTCGTTTGAGTCTCGTAGTGACTCCAGTTGTGCTGTCAACTGAGAGAGAGACTTGTCCTCAGTAGCTAGTCGGTTGCGGACCCCTTCGAATTGCTTGTGCGCCACACGAACTTCTTCGTCGGTGTTGTTGACGAGTGTGTTAACTTGAATCACACGTTGAGTAGTCGTTCTCAATGTTTCGCGATATCGAGTAAACTCGTCTGCCATTTCTGCAGCCCGCTGCCGTTGATGCTGAACCGTTGATTCACAGGTTGCAATTCGTTCACGATGACCGGCTCCCAGAGCTTCATGTTCTCTGAGGGATTCGTTGCTAGCATCGATCTCAACCTCCAAGCGTTGTGTATGGGTGTCGACCGATTCTGCTGCTGCTTCCGCTACGGCTGTTTCGTCTCGTAGTTGCGAAATGATTTGATCGAGCTCTTCGAGCCGCTTGGTCAGATTTCGCCAATCGGTTGTTCCAACTTGTGTCCGAAGTGATTGGAGACGTTCGGTATATTCTTTATACCGACGAGCTTTTCCAGCTTGAGATTTTACACTTCGCAGCCTACTGTCAACTTCGTCGACGATATCAGACAAACGTAATAGATTCTGTTCGACTCGTTCAAGCCGACGAGTTGCCTCAACCTTCTTGACCTTAAACCGGCTGATTCCAGCGGCTTCCTCGAAGATGGCTCGACGATCTCGAGGTGATGCTGACAAAAGCGAATCGACTTTTCCCTGCTCGATTAAGCTATAGGCATCCGAACCGGCTCCTGTACCACGGAATATGTCGCGAATATCCCTTAACCGGGAAGGTTGGCGATTGATCAGATACTCACCCTCGCCACTGCGATAGACGCGGCGAGTTACATTAACTTCTGGAGTGTCCAAGGGTAAGCGGCGATCATGATTATCAAAGATAATCGTGACTTCGGCCGTATTCATGGGTTTGCGAAGATCATTACCTGCTCCCTTGAAAATCACATCGGACATTTCTTGTCCGCGCAGACTCTTGGCACTTTGCTCGCCTAAAACCCATTTCATCGCGTCAACAATGTTTGATTTTCCCGAACCGTTGGGGCCGACGACGACGGTAATTCCAGCCGGAAATTCAAAGCGAGTTTTATCGGCAAAACTCTTGAAGCCAAGGAGTTCCAGTGCCTTAAGCATGGCAGGGAAGCATCATCGAGAATACGTTTACGTGATTCTGGGTCATCACGTTTAATCGACTATTTAATTTGTACAAAAAGACCTCCACGGACTCGTGGTCGAACAAGATAAATCGCAATACCCCAAGCCCGCCGGGATCTAATCTACCCAGCAAGACGACCGATTATTCTATCAAAGAAAGTGCGAGGCTGCTGGACGGCAGGCTTCTCCGAATCGGCCCTTTTTTTCACTGCATCGGCAGAGGGGGATGAATCGGGAGAATCCGTAAACAATTGTCCACTATTTTCCGGTGTTGTACCAGCAAGGGAGGGTCTTATTCCACTGCGACGATACACCCGACCAGGTTCCGGAACGGCATCGACCATGACTCGAGCATCCAGATAACCCTCCTGTTTGGCGATCTGAATCATTTGGACGAGCTCGGCGTAGCTCGCTCCCATTTGGCCCGCTGCGCGAATGATATCATTGAGTTGGGTGCCGTTAAAGTCGTGGTGATCTTCACCATTTTCGCCGAAATGGGTAATCCGCACATCGGGTTGGGTTCTACCATCAATCATCATACGTTTTCCTGTGAAAAGCAGGAACGGAGCCTGTAGTTCAACGTTGTTACCGAAAATGACGATTTCTGGCCGGTGCCTATGTGAAATATGTACCATGTCAGGACCAGCAGAAGGAATCTTCAGCAAATGAAATCCTTCGCCGATCAGTTCACCGCGTAGCCAACGATCAGTCGGATGAGCTGTTCGCATCGCGCGAATCGCGCCGTACCGGGTTTCCGCACTCTTGGTATGCAGTAACTCGCTTAATTCTTGAAACCCGTCGGCGTCTTCAATAATGGCTAAAGCGTTAAGAGCGTGCCATCGTAACGCGGACTCATTTCGGGCTGTTTTAGAAAGAACAGGGATCGCTCGCCGATCGTTCAAATAGGCCATCGCCTCAGCTGCCAGAAAGCGAATTTCATGATCAGGCGACTGCAGTCCTGTGGCCAGGATGCCGAGTGCGTCTTTTCCCAAAGCTTCGAGTCCCAGAACTGCCGTAGCTGCTGTGGCTGGATCGTGAAGCCGCTTTTTTAGCCGTTTCATGTGGCTGACGCGTCGGGCAGCCGATAGCCGGATCGGCATCTGCTGGATTACCCGTACGTATCTTATGATATTTTGTTTGTAAGTTGGATGAATGTTGAGTTCGACAAATTTGTCCGTCTTGGGTGTGGCCATCCCCGACTTGGCACCACTGCGGTAGCCAAAAAATCGTCGGTTGATTGCTTTGCCAATCATTGATGTAGTTTTCACTGAGTGGTCGTCACCACGGATGACGAGACCTAATTGACGTGAGCGATTGGCAATACCTCCGCCTAAAACACGTGCGCGGTTCAGTGAGATGGGGTCATCATCTCCCTCGACAAGGGCATCGACCAAAAGATCACCTTGTGCCAAACCTAGTACATGACCTTGACGTATCGAGTTGCCCAGAACGGCCATTTCTTTCATCCTGGCCTGCATTAACCAGCCTCCTTCCAGACTGGTTGTATCCGATTTACTGGGAACCCGGACTTCCACGTCGAAGTGGTCGCCCTTTCGAATTCCAGGCGGAAGATAACCACGAACCAATACCAGAGATGTTGTCGGTGAGGCAAGCAAGCGATCAGGATGCGGTACGCTGTAGGTCTGAATATCGTTGGTGAGCACCGCTCGCTGTGGTGATGGCGGTGGGTCACTGCCGGTTTCCCCTAAGCCAGTGACAAGTCCAATGGCTTCAACCTTGACAAAATTCAATCCATTGGTAGCCGAGACATCTCCAATCAAACGGATTTTTTCCTCGGTTTCATCTTGTTCTTCAGTGCTGGGACTTTGTAGTCGAATCACGGAACTCATACACCCAGCTGAGTACAACGCCAGTGCAGCAATAAGAATTTTCCGAAAGCCCATTCTGTACAGCCTAACCGTATTCGCAATTAACCCTGAACGAGCGGTAAGAGAATCGTGAAGACCTGGAGTCATGCCGCTACGGTTCCGTTGATGTTTTTTGGAAGGTTATCCAGCCAGTTTGCATCGGTCGAAGTTGGATTAGCACGGCTGTTGTCTGACAGGCAAACTATCGATGTGAAAAGTTGCAGCGTTTGGACAGCGCACCGTTGATTTTCTGCAAGGTCCATCTGGGGCGGGAAGATTACGCCCAGTTACCGTAGAGGTCAATATCGCTTGAAAAAACCGAAATTATTCTCACGCTAGCAGAAAGGCATTGGGGAGGATTGGGATAGAACCGTTGCTGGCAAGATCGATGGTTTTCAAGATCCAATCCTACTTTCGAGGCAGTTGTGGTTGGTGCCGAAGTCCGTTATGGAGGGTCCCACCCACCGGTATTCCATGGGTGGCAGCGCAAGATACGGCGCAAGCCACGCCAACTACCCAGGATTATACCGTACTTTTCTACAGCACTAATGAAGTACTGGCTGCAGGTTGGTTTGAATCGGCACCGCGGACCCAGCCATGGGCTGACCAGTAATTGGTAGGCGCGTACGAGTCCAACGAGCAGGGTGGTGGCTATCGATCGGCGTGATGGCTCGTTGAGATTGGAAGGCACAGGTTTGCCTATTTCGATTGATTCTTCGAATCAGTTGCTAAGCGTTGCGCTAACGATTGTGTTAAACGTGGTAATGAACCCATCAGTTGGGTGAACAGGGGGATGGCATTTTGACGAGGTATTACGACCAAATCGAGTCCTATTGGCAGTTGTGAGTGGAGTTGCCGATAAGATTCACGAATGATTCGTTTCCAGCGATTTCGAATCACAGCACCGCCGATTTTTCGAGAAACCGAAAGGCCCAATCTGGAATAGGTTTGTCCATTTTCACGACCGTAAATGATGACCAAATCATCAGCGACAGATCGTCGCCTACGGAAAACCCGTTGAAAGTCACTCGTGGCTCGCAGCCGTCGAAATTTTTCGAAGTTGGTGTTAGCCGGCAATTTCTCAAAACCGTGAATCGAGGAAATGGTAGTCATACAACGCAATCAGTACAGAATCATTATCACGACGAGATCTAGCGACCTGCTTTTGGCCAGCATAGAAAAGTGTGAAGTTTAAAACGAGTACCTCTTGAATGAAATTGTTCGTAAAAGTGAGTTGGGAACCATCAGACGGGAATTTAACCAAAAACACGAGGGTTTCCTGTGATCCAACTGGCAGCATCGAAACGGTCTTTCAGGTTTTGAAACGGTTTCGATTCAATCTTCGTTGATGACCGAGGAGAAATCTGATTTTACAATCGCCTTTTCGCACCAGTCATCGTGGTGGATATTCGGTGTGGCTGTTTGATGAGCATGAGAACCTAACCGCGCATAACGCCGTACCCACCGAGCTCCAATCCAAATCGTCAGAAGAAGAAATGAACCTAGAACGATGAGCAAGGCAAACGCCAAAAGTACAGAAAAACGATCTTGTACCTCCAATTTCAGGAGAGGTTGCTCGTCCGGGATAGTTTGAGCCATGGCCCGGGTGACCGTTTCCAGAGTAACCAACACCGTGCGGATTACCATTTCAAATCTTTTCGTGGATTGAACTGATGACGTTGATTGAACTGTTCGATTAACTCACGACTATCATCGTCGATTGTCACAGGCAATACGATGGTCACTTCGGCATACAAGTCACCAGGAGTCTTGCCTTGCCGTTGAACGCCATGGCCTTTTACACGTAGTTTACGGCCGCTGGAGGTTCCGGGTGGAATTTTCAATGAGATTGTACCGTTTGGTGATGGCACATCGACTGTAGCTCCCAAGGCGGCTTCGGCGACGGTGACGGGTACTTTTACCTCAAGATGGTCACCACGGATTTGAAAGTGGGGATGAGGTATCACCTGTACCGTAATCAGAATGTCACCAGATTGTCCCCTGACACGTGATGATTCACCCTGGCCACGCAATCGAATTTTTTTCCCGCTAATAATGCCAGGAGGGATTTTTACCGAAATATTTTCTGTAATATTTCCTGTCTTACCATGTGATCGTTGGACACGTAAGTTGACTTCTCCACCTGTGACTGCGACGTTGAAAGGTACCTTTATCTCGTGTCGAATATCTAAACCGCGTCGCGACGGTGTGGGTCCGGCTCCTTGTGTGAACTGCCGGAACATATCGGCAAAGCCACCGCCAAGACTACTTGTCCTTCCTTCACCATATCGTTCTCCAAACAATTCATTAAAGTCGAATTCTACTCCACCACCCCCACCGTGAGGTGGCCGCCCCTGGCCTCCCATGGATTCGAAAGAGCTTCCATATTGATCGTACTGTTCTCGTGTACTCGGATTGTGCAAGATGTCGTAAGCTTTTTGTACCTGCTGAAATTTTTCTTTTGCTGATTTGTCCTCGGGATTAAGATCGGGATGATATTTTCGAGCCAGCTTTCGATACGCTTGCTCGATTTCAGAATCGGATGCGTTCCGATTCACTCCCAATATTTTGTAATAGTCACTCATAAGATTGGAGATTGCAGTTGGAAGATACGTTGCTTTGGGATGCGTTTCGAAAGAACCACGGCAACAAGCTCATGGTGTGAGTGTCAGCTTGTGCGACGGTCATCTGGTTTTCGTCGATTTCTTTTCTCCCAGACATTTTACGGTTTGTACCGCCATGTCATCAAGTCGCGGGTCCTGCGAACGTTAGAGGCGTTACGACCACTACCTGACCCCAGAGTCTTTAAAGATGGATGTATTCTTCGAAGGTACAATCAATGAATACGGGTTAGAAATTCCAATTTTCGATATGATTCTCCATTAAAGACTGAAGACAGAACACCATGACGTCTTTGTTTGGGATTTCCAGAAATTTTGTCGGGTGCCTGCATGACGGGTTAACCATTTTTCCCAGGAGTCTTGTTTTTTTCATTTTCTTCACTGGATTGTCATACTATTTGGCGCCACCACCTATGGCATACGCTACGGGGGAGTTTGAAATCCAAGTGGTTGATCAGGATACGGGGCAACCGTTGGCTGTTCGGATGAAACTTGTTAATTCCCGGGGGCGGCCCCAACGTATTGCAGGTGTATTGAATTGGCGAGGACATTTTGTCTTTGCAGGTAGTGTTTTGTTGAAACTTCCCGACGGTCTCTATCAATTTGAGATTGAAAGAGGACCAGAATACAAGCTCCGAACCGGGAATTTTAAAATTGAGCGGGGTGCTACCGATCAGAGACAGGTGACCATGGCGCGATTTGTGAAAATGAAGGAGGAAGGGTGGTGGTCGGGGGATCTGCACGTGGCTCGACGTCCAAACGACATCGAGTTATTGATGTTAGCAGAAGATCTTCATGTAACAGCGGTTACTGGCTGGAGTAATCGGACTAAAAAAAACTACCACGGAGAAGTGCCTGTTTCGTTTGATCAAGACCGTTTCTATAATTTGCAAGTGGGTGAAGAACATCGAATCGGGGGGGCATTACGTTTTTTTCACTTGTCGGATCCAATTCCAACGATTCCTTTCAACGCAGAATTTCCGTCCTCCTGCCAATGGCTGAAACGAAGCCGTCATGTTCCAGGTGTTCATATCGATGTCGTCGATCCAGCATCGTGGGATTTGCCTGTCTGGATTGCCAGTGGTTGGATTCATTCCATAACATTGGCAGTTGGTGAACTTTGGTCGGGTGCTGAAAAAGGCAAAGAGATCGGGGGCCGGCCACGTGATAAATCCGTTTTTACCGGTGACGCTGGACAAATGGATTGGTGCCAACACATCTACTATCTGGCCTTAAACGCAGGGGTCCGGCTTCCGCCTTCAGCTGGCAGTGCTTCGGGCGATTGTTCTAATCCGGTAGGGCATCACCGCGTGTACGTACAACTTGACGGAGAGTTGAGTTATGACGAGTGGTGGGAGGGTTTACGGCAAGGGCGTGTTGTCGTTTCTAATGGCCCGCTGTTGAGGCCATTGGTTGAAGGCCAGCCGCCGGGGCATGTTTTTCAACGTGATGCAGGTGAAACGCTCAAGCTAGAAATGCAACTGAAGCTTTCGACTCGGTATCCAGTAGAGTATCTTGAATTGATCCAGGATGGCCGGGTAGTTCATGTTGTTCGACTCGACCAGTGGGCTGCTAAGAACGGTCGTTTGCCCCCATTGATATTTAGCGAAAGTGGTTGGTTTTTGGTTCGGGCTGTTGCGGCGGATCGATCGAACTACCGATTTGCATCAAGCGGGCCGTACTATGTACAGATTGGTGATCAGCCAAAGATCAGCCGTAAAGCAACACAATTCTTTCTTGACTGGATCATGGAGCGTGCCCGCAATATCAAGCTTAACGACGATGAACAAAAGCGAGAGGTACTTCGCTATCACCGCGCAGCTCGCGATTATTGGCAGCAAAAACTAAATGCGGCGAATGCACCTTGACCGTATAAAGCTATACGGCTTCAATATGTAGCCCGCGTCGAACTCTTTCATTGCGACGCGCCCGATCAATTTGGGTTGCTACATTTGCAACATTTTCGATCGCATGTAGCGATATTTCAGGATGAGTCCGATCGCTCGATGAAATCTGAATCGTACCGAGATTCAGGATGCGTTGGATGATGCCTTGCGAAAAAGCAACGTCGTCTATGTCAATGACTTCGATGCGGTCGGTTACCCTTCGCAGGATTCCCACCTCGTGGATCAAGCGTTGATTTGTCAGCCGATAACAGACATTCAGCCGGTGGTACAAAAGCACAACTCCCAGTATCAACCAGAGCACGATCACGATGATCGCGATCAGCCAGAAAAAATCTACGAAGAAAGCTGCAATGAACGTCCCGATCGAAGCTGCGCCGATAAAGATAGCAGTAGGGATCATTGCACGTGCAGAATATCCACCTGTCCAAAGTTCCTTTTCTGTTTCATGCAAAGGGTCAGATTGGAGTCGGACATTACTGTTTTGGGGAAAAGAGGCGATTTGTGAAGAAAAAGGCGCATTTTGGGGTAGTGGCTCAGCAGACGACTCAACGGGGTTGACTTGGTCGGTTGCGCGCTCACCACATTTGTGACAAAACACTGCGTTTTCAGGCACCTCGGTTCCACAGCTTGAGCAAAACATCCCGCGCGCCTCCTGGTTTCAACAGTTAAACTCTTTTCAGCAGCGGATTATAGGCCGATTTTGGAAACTTGTCAGGTAACCTTTGGGGAGTCACTAAAACCACAACATTTTGGGGTAACTCTACTTTCCACTACAACATGTTGAGGTATAAAGGAAGCTGGTGGTCCTAAAACCGAAGTGGTCGTTTTGAAGGAACCTCAGGAAACACGGATATTCGGAATTCTTTCCCCAGCGATTGCTGCGTACGTGAGTGACGGTAGCTGGGCTGAATGCAGACGTCGAGTGTTGCTTTGGAATCGGAAGTCCCATGAGATGCCCTTTTTGCCGTGAAGATAACGACCGAGTGATCGATTCACGATCCAGTGAAGATCGCTTTGCGATTCGGCGCCGTCGCGAATGCCTGGAATGTAAACGCCGATTCACGACGTACGAACGCCTTGACGAAATGAATGTGAAGGTCATTAAAAAAGATAGTGTTCGAGAAGCCTTCGAACGTGAAAAAATTCGACGTGGACTGGCCAAGGCGTGCTGGAAGCGACCTGTCAGTGATGAACAAATTGACACGGTTGTTGCGTCAATCGAAGGAGATGTGTATGCAAACTTCGAAACAGAAGTGACCAGCGGATATTTGGGTGAACGTGCAATGGAGCATTTGTCACGAGTTGACCAGGTAGCCTATGTCCGTTTCGCAAGTGTCTATCGAGAATTCAAAGATGTAGAAGATTTCGTCGCCGAACTGACGCCGATGCTGTCGAAATCGACCAAGGCGAAGCGTTAACTCAGCAGCTTCGTCGTACCACAAACTCGGGAAGCCCACGCAGAACTTCCGTAGCAGGATTTTCGTCAAGCGACACTAATGATTCAAGCGCCTGGTCGACGTGCCATTGGGCTTTCACTTTTGTATACTCCAACGCGTCAAAACGTTCGAACCATTCAAGCATGGTGGCTGAATCGAGATCAGGAGAAAAAAGTAACGTTCCCAATTGCTGGCGTTCTTCTGATGTGACTTTTTGCATGACGTGAATCATCGGTAATGTGGGTTTTCGCTTTGCTAAATCGGTTCCCAATGATTTTCCCATGTCGTTTTCCGTACCGAGCACGTCAAGCAGATCGTCGATCAATTGAAAGGCGATGCCCAAATGGAGACCATATCGGCCAAGTGCTTCGATGATCACGGGAGAGGCTTCAGCAAAATGAGCCCCGAGTTCACAGGAACAGGCACAAAGTGATGCTGTTTTGGCCTCGATAATGCTGAAATACTCAGCCTCTGTAATTTTAAAATTGCCGCTGCTACGAACTTGTCGCAGTTCACCTTCACAGACGGTATTGGTGGTTTGCCCGATTCGGCGACACGCGTACGTGGTATTCAGTGTACTGGTCAGATAAAACGCCTGTGTAAAAAGGTAATCACCCAGCAAGATGCTCGCTTCATTGTCCCATCGCGCATTACAAGTTTTCAAATGCCTGCGCAGTTTGGCCTCGTCGAGAACATCGTCATGGATTAGCGTGGCAGTGTGAATCATCTCAACGACGGCTGCTAAGGTGATGTGAGCGGGCGTGACATGGCCGATGGCCTTGGCTACCAAAAGCAGAAGCGCAGGACGCAACCTTTTGCCGCCCAGCAAACATCCGTGCTTGACCATTTCATCGACGAGTTCGTACTCGCTACGAAGTCCCTGGTGTAGAAGACGCTCTGCTTCGTCGAGTTCCTGCTCGATGGGTGAATAGAGCAGCTTCAGCAGATCAGCTGTATGAGGTGTATCCTTAGTAGCCCGGCTCACGATATTCTTCCTGCCTTGTTCTAGGTGGACTGTTCAGTGGACGACGGTCTCAGATAATGTCCACTGCGACCCCCAGTTTTTTCTTCCAGTTGAACTTCCTCCAGCCGAATGTTTCGGTCGATCGATTTACACATGTCGTAAATCGTCAGAGCTGCCACCGTGACGGCCGTCAAAGCTTCCATTTCAACTCCCGTTCGTGCGGTCGTTCGCACTTCAGCCTCGATTGAAATGGAGTTGTCCTGGAGAATCTCGAACTCAATTCGCACGGCCTCTAAGGGTAGCGGGTGACAGAGTGGAATCAAATCGGCAGTTCGCTTGGCCGCCATGATTCCTGCCAGCCGAGCCACTTCCAGGACGTCTCCTTTCTCCACCTTCCGATCAACAATGCGGCGCAGTGAATCAGTGGCCATCCGTACCCTACCACGGGCCCGTGCCATGCGCTCAGTGACCGCCTTGGTCGTGACGTCCACCATCCGACTGCGACCCTGTTCATCAAAATGTGACAAATTCCCCATGGATTGGACCATCTCCATAGTTTGACGTTTTCCGAACCATATTCTAGGCACCAAAAGCCAATCGTCGAGAGTGCTTTTCTATTTATCTTATTTGTCCTTGTTTGACAATTACCCTTTCTGAGATCGACCGCAGATACGGGTGATCGTTCAGCGAAGTTTGAGTACTTCGCCGTGCTTGGTCGTGGGGAAATCACCGTCAAACCCAGGCGTTCGGGTTGTCGTGAAAATTTCGGGTGGCGAGGAAAAGACGCCACTGTCGGAGCGCTCCGAGTTTGGCTGTCCTAGCGTGAAGGTTTTACGGAGCCAGCTGCTTGTACAACGCGGAGTAGATTGGTAAATGCCGGTAATAGACTTCGAGCATATATGTGCAAAGAGCTGTCACATAAAGACGTCCGGCCCGATGTTCGAACGGATCTCCATTGGGATCCCAGCTTCCTCTTTCCTTGGATAATTTGTTTTGGTGTTTCGGGATGATTTCGCGCAATACGGTGTTCCAGGAGTCCCAGGCGTCACCTTCCATATGGTGCAGGACCTGAGTTGCGTAGTACCAGTAATAAACATTTTTCTCGTGCCAACGTATTGGTGAGTTTTTGAGTAATCCCACACCTTCAACTAAACGAGGATCTTTCCGTTGCCAACCCAGGTATTGTCTGCATAACAAACCTTCGGCCGTCATCGCTAACGTGCCCTGGTGGCCGACCATGTAGCCGTACTGAGCGCCGCCAGCATCGGCAACCGCATCGAGAAAATGCTCGACTTTGAGGAAGACGTCACTATCAACGTGCAAACCGGCCATTCTGGCACTTTGCAGTGCCATGACGAACCAACCGGTGACCGATGTGTCTGATCCGACACCAGGTGTGTAACGCCAGCCACCCAACTCGTCCTGAATTGAAACGGCATACTGTATGGCTTGTTGTGCCGGTTCACGGAGATTGTCGTCTTTGGTCATGCCATACAATTCGCACAAAGCGATGGTAGCTTGTGCTTGGCTGTAAAGACGGGCATGTGGGTGGCCTTTTGTCCAGAAATCTCCGTTGGCATTTTGTGTTTTCAGCAGACTGTTCCAACCCTTTTGAACTTCTTGTTGGTACGGACCCCTCTGATGTGTCATGCCGGCACCTTGAAATGCTAAGAGCGCCATAGCCGTTGCCGCGAGGGTATTGTCATCGCCACTTCCACCAGCGGAAAATGGTTTTTTGAGACTCCAGGAACCATCGGCCTGCTGGTTGCGTTTGAACCATTTCAGGGCAAGCCGAACTGCTTCCTCTGTCTGGCTGTTTCCACCATAAGCTTCCAGGAGAGCCTGTTTCATTCCCGGCTCACGACCGTTCAGCGCCAGGCCGATGTGCGGAACGTCCAAAGCGCGTGACATGAAATTTGCATTGTCAACAATGGCTAGATCCGTTGGAACTGCAAGAGGTTCTTCGACAGGAGTCAGGTTATCGGGCGTCAGCACAGGTTCTTCGATTTCCACCGATAGGTTTTGTGAGATCGGCACCAAATCATCTTCGTCCAGTAGTTGATCATCCTGATTGACAGCGTAGGACACCTCAACTTCAATGGATCGTTTGATTGTATTGGGAATGAAAAAAATACCTGCGAAGATCAACAGCACCATATGTGTTACCAGGCTAACCATCCAGGGAGGAGCTGATCGCAAGATGAAAGGAGTATCCCATGGCTCCTCGGGTTCTTCGTCGGGGGGGACCTCGGCGGCTGATTGTTGGGAGACAACGTCAGCCGAAGCAGCGGATACAACGGGATGAGAGGCGATGACAGGAAATGCCGTTAATGGTTGCTGAGTCGTTGGGCTGGCTGTGGAAACGTTGGATCGACCTTGGATTGTGACAATCGGTGTCGGTGGTTGTTGTGTTCCCGTATCCAAGGTTGAAAGTTGTTTTTTGAATGGAACGGGAATTGACGTCTGATCAGCAGCAGCCGGCTGGGACACATTGTCTTGCTCAACAGTGTCGAATCGTGGCAATGGGGGCGGAGAGTTTCGATTGGTGGATGTCATCCCCAAAACTCCTTTCTCACCCGACGTGATGTCCTGCAACGTCTGATAAGATTCCGCATGGAACCTGGCTCGTCCGCTGAGAAAGAAACCAACACAAATGTTCTAGGGAGTCAACAAGACTGACCTGATGCCCCCTGGCTAATTTGCCGCGAGAATGCAGGATCTTTCGGACTGTGAAGACGTTGGCCGTCGCTACCATTCTCTATTCCAGGGCAAGTTTCACCCTTTTATAGTGTACTCTCTGTTACCCATTGCGCCAAGCAAAAAGTCCTGTGCTGGCAATGCTTTACGAACTGTCCCGGTTGAAATCGACGTTTTTTTTAAACTCGGAACTTTGTTTAAACTTTAACATGGCAAAACCTGGGGCCGATGAAACGAATTATCTGATGTGGCCTTCACCTTACGGAGCGGCCCGCTACAATAACTGATCTTCGGTTCCTGAATCAAATCCGGTTAACCGTTAATTGACGCGGGGTGGAGCAGTCCGGTAGCTCGCGAGGCTCATAACCTCGAGGTCGCAGGTTCGAATCCTGTCCCCGCCACTTGAACATTTTCGAAAAACTCGCATTTTTCCTGAGCTTTTGGGACATGCGAGTTTTTCGTGCGCTGGAGAGCAAACAAGAAGCAGTTGTATTTCATGGTGTTTCTCATGATTTTCTCCATGTTTGGATCATTTTGAGAGGATTCGGATTGCCTGTACTTCGCTGTTACAGAGGCGAACAACCCGTCATCGCGGTAGGAATGGTCTTGTTATTGTTTGCTCGCACAGATTGTGACGGATAAATCACCTAGTTCCTGATTGTGTTGATTACTTTTTTTGCCAAATCCATCTCAAAATTCTCTGGAAAATGTTGCGCCGTTGCGTTTCCCACACGGATAAAGACAAGATCGCGACTGGGTACAATATAACCGTTATTCTTTCGCGCTCCGCGTGTCCACGTTACCAGGTCGGGCAGGCGATCGACCCACCACATAGCACCATATTGAGGATTGGCAGTTGTGCCTTGCCACGCGAGGTCAAAATATTGTTGAGGTACCAGCTGGCAACCGGACCAGTTGCCGCGATGCAGTGCCAGGTGACAAAATCGTGCGTGGTCACGAGCTGTCGTAACCAGTCCACTATAGCCTCTGCTGTAAGGGCCAAGATGTCCATGACCACCCACCGTTTTCCAGCGGACAGTCTGCATGCCAATGGGATCAAACACGCGCTGCTTCATATAGGGAAACAAATCACGGCCGGCCAGCCTGTGGAATAACAGGACCAGATGGGCAGCGGTCGCATTGCTGTAGAAAAATTTTGAACCCGGATCGGCTGCAAGATGGGTCATTGGAGAGCCGGGTGTTTTTCCCAGGGCCCATTCCAGCGGTGCGGTAGTGGGCAGTCGTACCTCGGCGAAACCTGCTGTCATGGTAAGCAGATGTCGCAGCGTGATTTGTGCCTTGCGAGGATCGCTGAGGGGTAATGCTTCTGGTAGAAATTTCTTGGTAAAAACTTTAGTTTCAAGGTCGAATTGACGTTCTTGCGGTAATTTTCCCGCCCTGGAATCACCTAGCAGCACACCATACGCTGTACTCGTGTAGGATTTGGCGCTCGAATAAATGTCCCAGTGGGTTGTCCGATCGCAACCCTGGTACCATTCTCCCACGATGTACCCGTGTCGAATGACGAGAAAACCAGAATTGCCACCGGCTTGCCGTGTGAATTCCCAGACAGTACGCAGCTCATCCCAATCGATTCCGCATTTTTCCCGGATCGTTTGTTTCTGTTTTTTGTTCGGTATTCCATTTTCGGGAAGCAGGCTTCGCCACCCGCCTTCTATTTCCGGCGGAGGGAAGTAGCGAACTGGTCTGGAGATGGTTGGCGCAGATTGTTCTCGGTTTTCAGTTGTTGCGGCCAGCAGAGTTTCGGTAAAGAAAAGCTGGCTGAGACAGCCTATCACCATCACGAGGGAAGGCGAAACTCGAGAGCGTTCTGCCTGAAAAACGGCCCTAGAAGACTTGCATACTGGCCCGTCATGCATGACCGTACCTACCTCATTGAGGAATCACTCGTGATTTCTGTGTCCAGGCCACGAAGGCTCTAGATAGTCGATGTCTTTTTCGTGAGTTTTATCGTTCAGGCCGTACAATTAACCAGCATTTTAAAAATTAGGTTGTGACGAATTGGCTCGTGGTTCTGGGAACGCAAGTGTCCAAATGGCGGGAGGCACCCTAAAGGAAAACGAAGAAAACCGGTTTGGCGCGCACTGCAGTATTCTTCAAAACTTCGTCAGCTGCCCAGCCCGCAGGGAATTACTCCGGAAATTTGCAGAAACGACCTGCGATTGATCCCGCTGCATGTTTTTGTTTTGAAACTGCCAATGTTGAACATTTAACAGATCTTCACTTAAGCATTATATTATAGCGTTCGCTTCAACCAAATAGATATTCGTTTTAGAGCGGTGGTTGTGGTGCTTTCAGTGATGTTAGAGAGAGCATTTAAATCAAGGAAATTGGATCATGCGAGTATTCGTCATGTTTGGGATTTTATTGTGGGCCGTACCGATGTGTGTCGAGGCTGGTGAGGTTAATCAACTCACTGAGGAAGAGAGAATGGCAGGCTTTGAAGTCCTCTTCAATGGAACAAATCTGTCAGGCTGGGAGCATCGTGGTAACTGGTCGGTGGAGGGTGGAGTGATTTCACGTGAGGGCGACGGGGGTTCCCTCGTATTCATTAGGAAAAAAATTCCCAACGATTTCGAGTTAAAATTCCAGTGGAAGGTCGCAAAAGGGAGTAACAGTGGCGTTTATTATCGGCCTGGGCAATATGAATACCAGATTCTACACAACCCGTTACACGCGGATGGTAAGAACCCACGAACCAGCGCGGCATCCTTGTATTTCTGTATGGCCCCATCACAGGATGTAACAAAGCCAGCACAGCAGTGGAATACGGGGCGTATTGTCTGCAAAGGGACAGTGATTCAGCATTGGTTAAATCGAACAAAAGTGATTGATTTTGATTACACCGATAAACAGTTTGCATTCAATGCTGATCTTTTGAAAAAGCGTGGCGGTGATTTGGTTGCGCGGGGCGCAAATCTTTCGCTGCAGGATCATGGTGATCCGGTTTGGTATCGTGGAATCAAGATGCGGGAAATTTCAACTGAAGAAGAAGTCGTTCATGAGACGGTGCAACCCGTTAAGATCTCGAAGGAGGTGCTTGCTGCTGAAGCACGGAAGTTGCAGGGGATTCTTGAAAGTCGCAGGAAAAGCAGTTGACCCGATTAGAGGATGTTCTCATTGTTGACAAACGGTGAGTGTTGAAAAAGGTAGTGATTGCCGAGGTAGCTGTGCCGGCTTATCGATAGGATAAAGTTACCTGGGGAGGTCCAACGACCGCCAACAATACCACGATGCAATCGAAGCGTAGGGCCTCCAGGGTTGGGCAATCTCGCACATGGTTGCTTTATCTGGCAACTCATCAAGTTGGTATTCAACACGGATTGCCGTTCTGAGTCCAAGATCATCGTATGCCAACACATCGAGACGACCCATTGAAAAGATAAGGAACATTTGAGCCGTCCACCGACCAATTCCCTTGACCTTGGTAAGTTGCAAAATAATTTCTTCATCTGCCATGCGGGCGAAGTTTCGAAAATGGACTTCTCCATTTTTAGTTTTAGTCGCTAAATCAAGAATATAGCCGGCTTTTTGTGGAGATAAGCCGACCGAGCGAAGCTCTGTTAGTGAGAATTGGCACAGCTTTTCAGCCGTGAGAGGGCCGGGTGCAAGCAACGTTTCTAGCCGACGCCGTATGGCCCGGGCTGCTCCCGTTGAAATCTGTTGTCCAATGATTGACCGCACCAGCATCCGAAAACGCCCACGCTCCAAGTGCAGTGTTATTTTACCGACTCTCTTGATCATGGCAGCCATGACCGGGTCACATTTGCGAAGGTGTTTTATTGCTCGTTTTGTCTCAACAATTCCCACCGTCATGATTCCGTTTCAATGTCGGGTATCAGCCGCAAACGGCTGTTTTTCAAGTTGTTGGCCGTACGCCATTGAAGGTGTGAGCTGTTGTAAATGGTCAGTGTGAAGAACTGTCCTACAAAGACCTCGCAAAACTCTCACCACTCGGAGTGGATGATTGCGGAATTTCAGAGATTGATCATAGCACAGATTCGTGTCTTTACGCTGCCGATTTCAATGGACGACAGTGGTTGGACCATGTGATCCAATTGTCCATGGTCGCCAGATCGGGTTGCTTACCGTTGCGGATGATCCGTTGCCCTTCCTTGGATTGAGCGAATGGTTTGACCTTTTCGAATAGAGTGGCGGCCTCTTGTATTTGTAACTTTTTCGGAGTTTCGATGCCACAGGCGACCAGAATCAGCGCATCACGGCTTTGCAGTTGTGGGACACGGCAAAGTAAACCGGCCTGTTGTTGCCACTGGCGAACAAGATTGGCTTTCAGGCGGCGATTGTCGAGTTGCCGTGCAATGGAATCCGCATCTCGATTGAGCAGATCCTTTATCGTACGAATACCGATGGCCTGCAATTGTTGCGCAGTTTTCGGCCCAATCGATGGCGCATCAACAACTCGGCTGGATGTTGTCAGATTGAATTGCCATGTTTGAGGATTCCTGTTGCTCGAATCCCGGAGTGATGTTGGTGGCGGATCGTCCTGGTTTGTCTGGATTTCAGTCTGTGAAGTCTTATTGTCAGGGTGTTGGCATTCAACATTCGATCCGTTTGACAGGTTGTGATTAGGTTGTGCCATTTGCAGATCTTCAGTGTCCTGACCTGCCGGGGTGGGGTAGCAGAGTTGGCGATGAGTCCATCGTTGATAATATCGATTGGATTGCCAGTGGTGCCGATGGTGATGGGCACTAACAATCCAGCTGTGCAATCGGCTTGCGTCATAGCGAATGTGAATGCCAAACAAACGTTGACCTCGATCGCTCTTGATGAACTGTTGAATTTTATCATGAATCAATGCTTCATCGGCTTCGATTAACTCTTCCGGTGAGGAGATACCACTTTCGACCAGCATTCGGGCGCCTCCAGCATCAAGACCGGGAACGCACAACATGAGCAGTGCCTGAGATTGCCAGCGACGGATCGTATCGGAATGAATTTGTGATTCCGGCAAACGACATGAAATTTTATAAGCAGAAGAATCTAGCAGGTCATTCAGCGTGCAAACATTCAATGCAGCAAGTGCCTGTTGGCCCCGTTTTCCGATCCAGGACAAATTGCTGATGTTGTGCGCTGTTTTTAGGATCTTTGGCTCGACGAAATTCACCTCAAGCGGGACAGATGTCTCGTCGCATTGCGACGGCAGATGTGCGGAATCTTCACCAGAAGATTGGGGCAGTTTGACCGGGGGATCTCGTGACGGGGTGTCATCAATCGTGGGGTTTGACTGGCTCACTTCCCATTCGATGAACCAGTCGTCCATCTCTTTGTTGACAGATTCCGGACGGCGCAATGATTTTGAGAGAGTCTTCGCACTGGATGAGCCATGCTTTTCCGACGGAGCGTGGGCAGCCGGGCTTGGCAACTGGTGTAGACGAATACCAAGCTGTCGAAAACGTTCGGCTGCTCCTCGATGACCGGTGAGTGTGATGAGTTGTATTCCAGAATTGCAATCATCTAACAGCAGTTTTGCCACGGCATCCACTTGCTGTTTGTTTAGAAATCGGAACGGATCGTCCAGGATTAACGGTAGCCGAATACCTTCCTGGTGATACTGGGAGGCAAGCACTAGGGAGATACAGAGTCGAATCAAGTTTTGCTCGGCTGACGGCAATCCTTCGACAGCGATCATTTGTCCAGTTGCGGTGACGATTTGGAACTCGTATTGGTTGAGACCGGTTCGTAAGCTGACCCATTGTCCACCAGTTAAATCACGTAACCTATCGGATGCCCGATCCAATGTTACGGAACCGGTTATTTCTGGATTTCGCTGCTGGTGCTCATTCGGAAAGTTGTGAGGGTCAAGAGGTAAGTTTCGAATTCTATTACGCAATTCATTGCGCTCACACAATAATTGTTTCCGCTCGTGGATGAGAGAGTTGAAGTGTGTCTGATGTTTTCTAAACGATACGGGCAGGCAGCTGGAACGATCACCAAGTACGGCATCGGAGGAGTCTGCAGGAATGTAAGATGAATCGTGATCGTTGTAGAGATTACCGGTTCGGACAATGAAATTGTCATTGCTGCCAGAGTCGCCACAGACAACCAGCTGTGTCAATTGATCCCGCTGTCGCGATAGAAGAGTCAGTTGTTCCTGCAGCATTGATCGACAACGGGCCAAATACTGAAATTCGACTTCACGCTGCTCATCGACCAGAGAGTCATGCCGAGCTTGTAAGAGATTGTTAAGATCATCCATTTTAACCTGTATTGATTCAGAAGTTAAAAGCAAGCTGGAGTGTGCATTCAGACAGGTATGTCCATCTGCCGAGGTCGAATTTTCAAGTTGTGAAAGTTCTCCGCGAAGACGACCGAGTAGACGGTAGAGTTGGTCCATTGAGGCCCGTTCACGGTGGACGTATTTAGGCAATTCGTTGTCACGTTGCAGGGCACGTTGGGACAGATGGTATCGGAGTTGCTGTTCACGTTGGTGGCAATTCTTCAACACCGTTTGCCAGTGCAGAATTTCCTGATCTAAATCCTCC
>Ga0310342_100000231_pt1 | contig 29195 bp, 34 predicted proteins | sample S15DNA20500_MG_FD_206155 | JGI IMG/M metagenome (GOLD analysis project Ga0310342, IMG submission 206155) | Marine microbial communities from station ALOHA, North Pacific Subtropical Gyre - S1503-DNA-20-500_MG | ecosystem: Environmental > Aquatic > Marine > Oceanic | place: Pacific Ocean: North... | reverse complement strand
CGAAATGTATGTGTCTTATCTTAGATAACTTTGCTAGATCTAGCTAGTATTTTGTAAATATGTTATCGCAAGAACTTTTATTCTCCTCAAAATCCACTTGATCCATGACTGCAATGTATATGCCAGGCGCAACAGCTGTTGGTATTACATTTAATGAAGGCGTAGTTTTTGCAAGCGAACGCAGAATAGCTTATGGTAATTTTGTAGTTAGTAAAACCACCAAAAAGACATTTGTGATTACACCTCATGTTGGTGCTGCATGCGCTGGTTTAGTTGCGGATATGCAGATTCTTTCATTGCAAATTGCAGCATTGGCTAAAATTAGAAGAATGGAGATTAAACGAGATGTGCCACCTAACACAATCGCAAAAATGATGTCAAACATGATGTATGAAAGAAGGTTCTTTCCGTTATTGACACAAGTCATTGTGGGTGGTTTAGTTGATAAGCCAATAATATACACTTTAGATCCACTCGGCTCAGTTCTACCTGATGATTATGCGGCTGTTGGTACTGGAGCGGAAATGGCATTAGGCGTTTTGGACCCACAATACAAAAAGGATCTTACTGAGGCACAAGCTGTTGATCTTGCTGTGAAATCTGTTCGTGCTGCTAGCATGAGGGATTCAGCAAGTGGAGATAATATTGATGTTTTAGTGATGAACAAAGACGGCGCTAAAGAAACTACTGAAAATATTTCCTAATATTTTATTTCTTTTTCAGATTCCCAAAAAATATCTGATATATAATGCATGTTTTTTATTACTTCACCATGTTCTGTTTCATCTAATTGTTTACTTGACATTTTTGCCTTGCCTACGGCTAGAAATTTATGCTGTGATTCTTCTATAACACAAACTATCTCATCCTTTTCAAAATCAGAAAATTTTGTAATACCAGGTCTCATTATATTAGCGCCCTTGCATACAAACTTGATGGCACCCATGTCAACTATCACGAATGGAAATTTTTCTAAAGTTGGAACATCACCTAAAAAAGGCAATATGTTTTCACCTATTTTTACTGCGGTTACATCATTACCAGTTATTATAACTCCTTTTTCATCTATTTGATGCGTTCTCACATTTTTTTGTTTAGGCACCTCTATTTTCCATTGTGTGTTTAACTCCTCAAATATTTTAGCGGTTTCACTTTTTGATATCAGATTTGATTTCAAGTTTTTGTACTCTCATTTCTTATATCTATTAGATCACGTAAAATAGAACTGGCTGTTTCGATACCTCCAGCACCACGACCAATAATGGTTTGTGTTCCTGAGTGTTCCGATGTAAATGAAATTGCATTTAATGTTCCACTGACACATAAAGGATCAACAGTTGAAATTTCTTTTGGGGCTACAGTCAATTCTTTATCACATGATGCAATTAATTTAATTGCAGAATTTTTTTCTACAGCACGTTTTATATCTGCACTATCTATTTTTCTAATACCGGTTATTTTAATGTCAGACATTACAACTTTCATTCCCATTATCCAGTTTGCCAAAATTACAAGCTTAGCAGCAGCGTCAAGACCATCTAAGTCAAGCGATTCATTTGCTTCAACATAACCTCTCTGTTTAGCATCGTCTAGAGCATCATTGAATGACATACCATTTGCCATGTTAGTTAGGATGTAGTTTGTAGTACCATTCAGTATACCAGAAAATGAAACTATTCGTTCACCTCTCAAACTATTTTTTGCAAAATCTAAAATTGGTGTACCGCCACCAACTGTTCCACTAAACCGAAAAATAACTTGATTATATGCTGCAATCTCCATCAGTGAGGGAAATGCAAGTGCCAATGGACCTTTGTTTACTGAAATAACATGCATGCCTCGTCTCATCGCATTAATAATATGCGTCATTCCAGGTTCCGCATCTTTGTAGTTACTCTCAGTAGTCTCAATGAGAACTTCTGCCTCCAAATCGTTAATTATTTCAATTCCTGAAATACTATTTTTTGTATCAGCATACTTTTTTACAGAATTGTGTTTTTTTTTAACATCAATTAATCTATTAATATCTAAACCTGAAGGATCTATTGCGCTACCATTTCTATCGAACACACCTACGATTCTTGGTTTAAGTCCATATCTTGCATACAAATCTTCAGATCTTGATTCCAGTAGTTTCGCAAAACTTTGACCAACAACCCCAAAGCCACAAAGTATTATTCGCATGGTATAGTAATTCTTAATGGATTATTTAGTCTAACTTATCTAAACGTAGAGAGACCGAGTTAATACAATATCTTTGTTTAGTTGGTTGTGGACCATCATCAAAAACATGTCCTAAATGCGCACCGCATTTTTTGCAATTAACTTCAGTCCTTAACATACCGTAACTAGTGTCCTTCACAAACTCAATGTTATCATTATTTAATGCCTGAGAAAAGCTAGGCCAACCAGTTCCAGAATCAAACTTTGTTTCAGATGAAAAAAGTTCTAGACCGCAGCATGTACATTTGTAAGTCCCTTTATCTTTACAGTCCCAATAAATTCCCGTGAATGGGGCTTCGGTATTTTTTTTCCTACATATACTATATTCCTCTGATGATAGTTGGCTTTTCCACTCATTATCTGTTTTAGAAACTTTATCATTCAATTTTTTTTCTTTTTTCTTCTGTACGTTTCTCAGATTCAAATCTTTCTAAATCATATTGATTCAAATCAACATATTTCATGATTTTTGATAATGTTGGATGTTTTTTGTTAATCAAGCGATACATTTCTTGTACAATCTTTCTGTAGTCTGCATGACCCTGTGGTACTGTTCTTAGTTCAATTAGGTGCGTTGCCTCTCGTAGGTTAAAGCGCATATAATATGGATAATTGTAGGCAAAATTTACAATGTATTGGGATTGTTCTGGAAATCTGTGTCTCATTTTTTGAAAAACAGATTTGGTTAGATACATACAATCATCAAAGTCTTTTTTGATTCCAAGTTCTATGACTTCATTAGGTGTATCAAAACCATGATCTGTTGTAAGTAACTGTCTTTCAAGTGTAAGTGCTCTATGTCTATGAAGGTCTCTAAACATTCCAAAGTTTGTTAGCAGATCAAATGTGTAACTAGTCATTTCAAAGGCTCTTGGGGGTCTATGTCTTCTATTTTGTCTTGCATTGATTAGCTGTTCAACAATCTTAATTTTTGATTTTTTACTCATTTTTTTCACATTTTTAAAAATTTGGTCAAATGAAAGGCTAGGAGATTGTTCAAAAATTAATGCAGTGATAATACTGTTTATTGATCTTAATTCAGGCTCAAATTCTACTAATCTTACACCATTTCCAAGAATTGGCTTACCATGAATATTATTTCTAGCTGCCTTGTACGAAATTTTTTTAATGTCATTGAAATATTTTTGTAATGCCTTTCCATATTTGTCATTTGAACGACTGACAAATGATTTGATCATTTTATCAAGTTCATTTTTAATTTTAATCCCAAGTTGTTTTTCTTCAGTCAATTTAGAGCTAAAAAGAATTGTTATAAGATATTCAAACGCACGTCCATTTCCGGTTATACCAACATTAGTTAGTGTTGATGCAGGTAATAGTCCACGTAAAACATCTAATGCCTTTGCTTTCGTTGCAGCACGATAAATCATATTAGCAGATTTTATGTCATTTTCATTCTTTAATTTAGAAATTTTCTTTTCAGTGCCATCTTGTGATTTAAATTTGTAATTTTCAATAGGATCATTTTCTCGTATGAATTTTAACATAGGCTGTACATTCTTTGCATATGTACTGAAATCCAAATTACATGATTCCAAATAGTCATTAGCAAAGCGTGATTTCATTAAAATTGGCTCGCGTAAAAATCTGTATTTACCATTTAATTTTTTATCCCAAGCTACATACCTTGAGGATTTTTCTAAATAAGATAGCCCAATTCTCCTATCCTCAATTTTCTTCACAGCAATGTTTGATAATCCTTCGATTGCAATTTGTGCACTACCTAATTCAGCAACTGAATCGTCACCATACTCAAGTAGAACACGTTTGTAAAATTCCTCTCCACGATTTTGATTTTTTAAAAACTCATCAAGAAATACCCTACGCATAGTTTTATCCGTTCTACTATATCTAGACATGAGTGCACCTCGATCAACTTGTTTAGGTGTTGTAATGACAAAAACAGAATTGTCAATATTCGAGAAATGTTTTAAAAGTTTTTTTCTTTCAGAAGCTGAAAATTTTTCCTGCATTGTTTAATCATCATTTGTGGTGTAATAAATTATAGCGTAACAAAAAACACGATCAGTTTCGAGCCAAAAAATCCTCGTGTCTGTCTAAACTAATTTTTATTTTCAGAGTTTTCTTTTGTTCCTTTTATTTGAACCAAATCGGGTGATTTTGGCTGTTGTGGTTTGGATTGCCATCTCATCAACACATCTTTGAATCTGTTTGCTTCTTCCTCGTTTTCGGTATACATTATTGTTGTAACCCATCTGCCATTGTTGTTAGTTGGGCCACCAAGAGAGTTCATCCAGAAAGCACTGGGCAATGATTTTAGCGCCTTATTATCAGGGTCACGACTTAGATCAGTCCATTTTTTTGAAACAAATGCCAGAATTTGGTTTAACTCGTTTTTGTCAATCATATGGCTTATTGGATGTATCATAATTTTAAAATTGTGAATTCTCACGCACGATTATATTATTAGTTAATTTCTTCTTACAAAATCAGGAAACGATTTTTACACTCCGTAGGTTATATGGCTAATTACACTATCACGTATGACCAAGGAAGAAGTCTCAATCATTGGCAGACCTGTGAAGGATATGTATGGCACTATTATTGGAAATGTACTGGGTACACTTACTCATATCGATGGTCAAATTCAGACAGTTGGCATCGATTGTGGATCAGAAGGACTTAAACAAATTCCATACGAACAGCTTGTGTTACAAGGAGATGTTGTGATCTGTATTCCAGGATGGAGGATAGACGCACAAAAGATTTTGAAACAAAAGAGGCTTACACTTTCACGTCTTAATGCATTGATGGGTATTATGTCAGAAAATGATGCAACACAATCTGATGCAGACGTAATTCATGACCAATGCAAAACAAAATTGATGGAATTAGATGAAGCAGAATCAAAAGTAAGAGATGAATTATCAGCACGTTTGGAAGAATTAGATAGCCAAGAAAGAATAATTAAAGTAATGATGTTTGATGCAAAAGTACAATTCAAAAGTGAAGAGATATCTGATTCTACATTTGAAACTATACAGAAACACTGTAACAACCTTCTTGAACGATTATCACACGAAAGAGTTGAAGTTGGTAATGTACAAAGGCGCCTTGAGGAACTATCGTTGGAAAGTATAGAATTAACTCAACCTAAAAAAGAAATGGTACAAGAATCTGCTGTTTCCTATCTTGATTCATCAGACAATACTGGAACAGGACAACAATATGTTTTACCAAAACCACCAGCAGAAAACTCAGAATCAGCTCCACAAACCCATGCTGACCAGCAAGACAACCAAGAAGAATCATCAGAATCTAATGAATCTGATTGGATGTCCAGAATGGAACAAAACAACTAATTTAGTTTTTTAATTAGCCATAAACATCTGAACATCTATTAACATTTAGAAATAACCTACTTGTTTTATAATTGAAAACAATGGGTATGGATTCTTATAAAATCGGTTTAGGAAATTTAGATACAAAGACAAGAAGAAATGCTGAATCGGATAATGTTTCATTTTGGAATGAAGAGGCAAAAAAACTTTCATGGTTCAAACCGTGGACAGAAACTCTTGTATGGAACTCGCCATTTGCTAAATGGTTTATCGGTGGTGAGATCAATGCATCCTACAACACACTTGATGTGCATCAAGCTAACATAGCAAAAAAACCCGCAATACTCTGGGAAGGAGAGGACGGTACTAGTAGAACAATAACTTATGCAGATCTTTACACTGATGTTTGTAAATTTGCAAATGTACTAAAATCACTTGGAATCAAAAAAGGTGATCGTGTTACAATTTATCTTCCTATGGTGCCTGAACTCCCAATTACTATGCTTGCCTGTGCTAGAATAGGGGCTATCCACACAGTTGTATTTTCCGGCTTCAGTGCAGCCTCATTAAGAGACAGAATTGATGATTCAAAATCTAAAGTGGTAGTTACTGCTGATGTGGGGTACAGAAGAGGTAATTCGATTGATCTAAAAGGGATTATTGATGAATCGATAAGCGGACTTAATTTTGTAGAACATGTTGTAGTTTTAAAAAGAGCTGAGGGAAATTTACAACTTGGTCCAAAAGATAGTCTTTGGCATGAATTAATGAATGGGTCATCTGATAAATGTGAACCAGAGCATCTTGAGAGCACTCATCCACTTTTCATTTTGTATACTTCAGGAACAACTGGGAAGCCAAAGGGTGTACTTCATGGGACAGGTGGGTATCTTACTCATTTGAATTCAACATTCCAATGGGCATTTGATATCAAAGATTCTGACATCTTTTTTTGCACCGCAGATATTGGGTGGGTTACAGGCCATAGCTATGTGGTATATGGACCACTTCTTCATGGAGCAACTGAAATAATGTATGAGGGAGTACCTGATTATCCTGACACATCAAGAATATGGGATATCATTGATAGATATGGTGTAACAATTTTTTATACCACACCAACGGCGCTCAGAATGTTTATGAAGTTTGGTAATGCTATCCCAAACTCGTTTAGACTTTCATCACTTAGACTTCTGGGAACAGTTGGTGAGCCAATAAATCCTGATGTCTGGATTTGGTACTTTAAGACAATTGGAAAATCAAAATGCCCAATAATTGATACATGGTGGCAAACAGAAACAGGTGGTATGATGCTTTCACCACTTCCAGGTCTTGAAACAATTCCACTCAAGCCAGGTTCTGCTACAAGACCAATACCAGGAATTGACATTACTGTAGTTGATGAGCGTGGTAATGAATTACCTCCAGATACAAAGGGATATCTGGTAATAAGAAAACCATGGCCTGGAATGCTCCTCACGTTATGGGGGGATGATGAAAAATACAAAAATGTTTACTGGTCAAAATTTGAAAATTGTTATTATCCTGGAGACTATGCAACCAAAGACTCTGATGGCTATTTTTGGCTTCTTGGTCGTGCTGACGATATTTTAAAAGTTGCAGGACATCGTATTGGAACTGCAGAGCTAGAAAGTAGTCTAGTTTCACATAGAGATATTGCAGAAGCTGCAGTATGTGGAATTCCTGATGAGATAAAGGGTGAGGTGATAGTGGCGTTTACAGTTTTAAAAGATAATGCAAAAAATGAGCCAATTTTACTAAGAAAGGAACTTATGGAAATAGTTAGGAATGGGATTGGACCAATTGCTACACCACAACAAATCTATTTTGTAACAAAACTACCAAAAACTCGCAGTGGTAAAATAATGAGACGTGTATTAAAGGCAATTGCAAGTAATGAAAAAATTGGAGATGTTAGTACATTAGAGGATGGTACTGCTGTTAAAGATGTACAAGATGCATTTACTGAACTTGAAAGAACAGTTAGAGAAAATAAAGGCTAGAAAAATAGTTTAAACATTGTTTTTTGTTATCTCACAATATTTGTTGCTACCCTCGAAGAATTTTACACCATAGATAGGAATCTTTTCCTTCAAGTTCTCAAAAATCCACATCGCTATATTTTCCGATGTAGGAAAATCAAACATGCCATCAAGGTTTGTATGATCTAGCTGTTGGATAGTTTGCCAGCATATTTTTTTCATCTCATCAAACTCTATTACCATATTATCTTCATATGTTGACCCAGTTTTTAATTCGCCAGATGCTTCCACAATTATTTTAGCTGTATGTCCATGTGGTTTTCCACATTTTGGATGACCTTTTAAGGTATGAGCAAAATCTATCTCAAATTCTACTCCGATTTTTGTTTGCATGTTTTATGAATATTTTTGGGGTTTGAAATACCTAGCGAATTAAAGATAATGTATATATGAAATCTGTTTGGTAACCAATTTATCATATACTATTTTTTAGATTTTTAGTATATTCTCTATAAGTTTGGAGTAGATTTAAACAACAAACATTCATCTTCTGCAGTTTTTGATATGCAGGATTTTCCACTGTTGCATCTTTTTTTGATTCATGTTTTTTAAAATCTTCAAAAAGTGCAGAGAGTTCTTTTTCAAGAACAGTGATTTTTGTCTCGATTTTTAATAATTCGTAACCTTTTGGTTCCATTTTGAATTAATACACGTATAACATTATAAAAAATCTTGCAGAATACATCTCAGGTTAAATATTTGTATAATGTAATACATCTATGGCAGAGGCATACATTTTGATCAATTGTGAGATTGGTTCGGAGGAGCAAGTCATAACTGCACTAAAAACTGTTGATGGTATAAAAGAAGTACACGGTACATTTGGTGCTTATGATATATTGGCTAAAATTGAATCTGCCCAAGTAGAGGATCTGCGTGAAACAATAACTTGGAAAATACGTAAAATAGACAAAATTCGTTCAACGTTAACCCTGATGGGTATTGAAGGACAAAGTTAATCAGCAATCACTAATATTAATTGCATTTTAATTTTATACTGAAGTGGATAAGATTTGAATATATTTGATTTAGCAGAGCAGAATTTTTTAATTACATTTGCTGCAGTTTTGGGAGTTGGCTTACTGCAAGGCGCAATAATGGGTAGAGGTGTTCGTAATCGTTTTCCAAGCCTAAAAAGGCACGCACAAATTGTTTCGTTCTCATTGCTAGTACTTTTTTCCATTAATGCAATACTTGGCGTACTAAAATTTGCTGATCCGATTAAATTTTCTGTATCTGAATTCTTGATTCCATCTACAACTGATGAAGTATTCTTACTAGTTCTTAATCTTATAGGCATCAATACAGGTGTAGGAACTGTTATTGCAACATTTATTTCCGTTACACTAATCATATTTTTGAGATTTGCCGACATACATAACATTGCAAGGTATTTTATTTTTATCCTAAGTTCTATTGTTTTAATTGCATCATTACTTGGAAAATTTACAGATTTTGTTCCGACTACATTTCAGATATTGCTTTATGCATTTTATCAATTTGGAATTACGTTAGGAATATTTTTTATAACTCGCCGTAAGGAATCTGATGCGTTATCAGAAATTAAATAATTTGTTTTATATTTTTTAAATAAATGATTAGAAAATAAAATATTATTATATTATAAGAGTTTTTTTAGCCCTGCACATCTATTTCTAATCGTAACTTCAGTAACGCCAGAGGCAATTGATATTTCTTTTTGTGTTTTACTTCCACCTGCTGAAATACAAGCAAGATATAATGCAGCGGCAGCTATTCCCATAGGATCTTTTCCCGCCACTATGCCTAGCTTTTTTGCTTTGTTTAGCATTTTGATTGCTTTTCGTTTGGTCTTCTCACCAAGTCCTGCAATACTTGCAATTCTAGATACGCCTTTAACAGGATCCGCTACAGGTATTTTAAGATCAAGTTCTCTGAAAACTAGTCTATAGCATCTGGCAACATCTTTTCTTCTGATATTTATTCCGTTTGCAACGTCATCTAATGTTCTTGGCGTCTCTGTATTTCTACATGCAGCATAAATGCAGGCAGCTACCAGACCATGAATGGATCTACCTTTGACAAGTTTCCTTTCAATTGCTTTTCTATAGATATATGCCGCCTTTTCAATAACTGAATCTGAAAGAGAAAGTTTGGTTTTCATTTTATCCATTTCGCTTAATGCTTGGCGAAGGTTTCTTTCTGCTGATGAGTGAGCCTGAGAACGACTGTCCCACGTTCTAAGTCGCTCTATAGATTTTTTCATAGATGAATCTAATGGTTTACCGGTTGCATCCTTATTTTGTTGTCCAATAATAGTTGAAAGACCCATATCATGCATTGTAATTGATGTGCCAGCACCAACGCGACTTCTATCTACACCACTATCTGAAAATGAACGCCATTCAGGTCCACCTTCGATGATCTTTTCTGGTATGACAAATCCACAGAAACTACAGAATAATTCTCCAGTAGTATTATCTAACACTATTTTCGTTTTAGTGCATGATGGACAACGTTGTTTTGTAGGTGGTATATCTTCCATGTCTACATATAATAACAAAATTACAATATAAATGATGATTGCTACTCATTCGTGTTTGTTTGTATGTAGCTAAAGCTAATTCACTCTCATTTTATGGAATATAATTTTACATCATGTTTTTGTTACTAGTTTAACAAACAGTAAGCATAATCTATATTCGAAATTGATGGATACATCATACTTTCAGGATTTGCAGAGTGTCCCAACGAAACTGAATGACCTAATTCATGTGTCATGATCTGTTCAACTGTGTTTACATCAAACAGTTGAAAGCTGCCATCACAACCATAACTACCAATAGCTACTTCCACTACACCTTTCCCTAGATTAGCATGACCTAGAACATCTTCTCCCAGATTTCTTACAACCCAAGTAACCCAAACGTTTGCTTCAAATTTTGCTCCAGTTGTCTCAAAATTTATAATTGCTTTTTTATTGTCACTAGTATCAAATTCATATTTCTCCCAAAAGCTGAACGAATTTTCTAAGGTGCTAACATGATCAATCGGCAAACCAAGTGGCTGTTCGTTAATGTAAACCTTGTATTCAATTACATATCTATCAGTTTCTGGGTCAATCCATACATTTCTGTCAGGGAAAATTTCTGGTTTGTTAAGATATTGTTCAAGATTCCATTTGTGGTAATCTTTCCAATATTTTACAATTACATACTCACTCGGGTTTATATTTTCCACATATCTATTTTGATTTTTTATATCATTCTGAATATCTTTTAAGTATTGTTCAAAATTCCAGGCTTTTCTTTCCAACTCTTTTTGTATAAGTTCAGAATTTGTTGGAGCGCTAACTTTGATTACACTATTTTCAATAAGATATTTTACACCTGATAGAAAGTCCTTATCAGATATTTGTCCAGCAGACCACCATTCTGCGTTATTTTTAATCCATGATGGTATAACATCAGAGGAATTTTCTTTGTTATTTTGAGAGCTTATACTGATAATTTTATTTTTTATAAGATATTCAATACCAGCTATAAAGTCATCATCACTTATCTTATCTTCAGCCCACCACCCTGCATTGTTTTTAACCCAGTATGGTATTGTTCTTTCTTCAAGCTTTTGTAGAAAATCAGGTTTGTTTGTAGGGTTCTCAAATATATTTAATGAGTATTTTTCCCTTAATTTTTCCAAAGAGTAAAGATAGTTTTGGGTTATTTCATTATCTGGGTTTATTTCTAAGGCTTTTTTAAAATATTGTTCAGCTTCTGAATATTCACCAAAATTTCCAAAGCCCAATCCCATACCATTCAAGGCTAAAACACTGTTTGGATTAATTTCTAATGCTTTGTAAAATTCAAGCATGGATAGTTTGTTCAAATTAGATGGATTATGTGGTGATATATTTTGTTGGGGTTGCATCGCTAAAGTTGATTCCAATCTCAAATTACTTAGTGCAAGACCCTTCATTTCAAAAATTTTAGAATCTGCAGGATAAATTTTTAATATCCCATCAAAAATTTTTATGGCATTTTCATATTCACCTTTTAAAAATGGTTCCTGAGCTTCGGCAAGCAATTTGGTACGATCATCTGCATCTTGTGCAAGTGCAGAACCTGCAAAGAGTACTACCGTAATGGAGAAAATCATAAATAATTTTATAGAATTTTCAATCATACTTCCCATTACCAACTTGATTTTTCTCAAAAAAATGTAATTAAAATATATCTACTGATCATGTGTTATATCACCTACAAGTATTCTTTCAATCTTTTTACCCTTAGAAATTATCAATGCACCATCACTATCTATTTTTATTGCCTTCCCATTTAAAGTGCCTTCATTAGTTATAATGGAAATATTTCTGCCTATCGTAGACGATCTTTTGGTCCATCCATTTTTGATTTTTTTTATACGTCCGGAATTAATCAATTGAAAAATATTTTCTAACTCATATAAGAACTGCTGAACTAATGGTAATGCATTCTCATTTTTTTTAACAAGTGTTGCAACACCATAAAAATTTGGAGTTTTTTTTATCGTATTTGCCAATTCATGTGGTTTAATTTTGAAATTAATCCCAATACCTAAAACCATGTTTTCAATTTCATTTGATACTATTGACGTGTCTATCAATATACCTGCAATTTTTTTTCCTTTAAGTGTAACATCATTTGGCCATTTTAATTCTGGTTTAATTTTTAAGATTTTTTCTATTGCTATACATAATGCAAGTGATGTTGCAATAGGTACAAGTGTTGCATATGAGACATCAAATTTTGGATGAAGTATAATTGACATCCAAATTCCGCCAGCTGGTGATTTCCATTTTCGTTTCATTCTACCCCTTCCCCCGGTTTGTTTTTTTGAGATGACAACTGTACCATTCTCATTACTCTTAGATGCAATTTTCATTGCAAAATTTTGTGTTGTGTCTATCGTATCAAAATAATAAACCCTTTTTCCCAAAAATTCAGTATTCAAATTTTGGGTAACTTCCCATGGTAAAAGAAGTTCCGATGAATCTACCAATCTATATCCTAGATTTTGTTTTGATTCTATTTTATAGCCTAGCGAACGAATTTTTTTAATATCCTTCCATACAGCTACTCTACTTATTTTTAGAATATCACTCATGTCCTGTCCGGATAAAAACTCTGATTTGTGTGCCTTCAAAAATGAAAGAATTTTGAGGAAACCGAAATTATCAAATGAAGTAAGCATCATTAGGTTCTATACTAAAAATTATAAAAACTAATTTCTATTATAAGATCCATGGAAAGAGATTCTCATACTGACGAAGAAATCAAACAAGTATTTTCGTTAAAAAAAATAGCTGTTATTGGGATGTCTAAGCATTCTGCTAAGGCAGCACATTTTGTTCCAAAATATTTATCTGAGCAGGGATTTGACATCACTCCCATCAACCCTAACGCTACTGAGATATTAGGAAAAAAATCTTATCCAGATGTATCATCATTGGACCATCCTGTTGATGTGGTGGATGTTTTTAGACCATCAGAAGATGTATTGCCATTTGTTGAAGACGCAATTAAAAAGAAACCAAAAGTAATTTGGCTCCAGGAAGGTATTCATAATTCAGAGGCTGAAGAACTAGCAAGGAGTAATGGAATTATGGTTATTTTTAACAGATGTATGCTAGCTGAACACCAGCGCCTTTTCTAATCATGGACCCTAATGATGATCCAGTATCACGAGCGGAAAGAGCATTATATGATATTCAAGAACTAGCAGATTCAACAGCTGAACATCATCCATATTGGGTATTATTGTATAACTGTTCTCAGATTTCCAAATCTATATTGGAAAAATGGAATGATGATCTAACTGAAGAAGATTTGAATGAAATACGTTGGATGATTTCTGAGTTAGAAAATTCATGCAACAAACTCAAAAATAAAGTAGGCCAAGACAGTAAAGATAAATAATTTGAACTCGCTTTTTATTCATGCCGATAAAAATTGGTTTGATTGGTAAGACAAATACGGGTAAAACTACATTCTTTAATTCATCCACATTATCGTCTGATGAAATTTCAACCTATCCTTTTACAACAAAAAAATCATCTACATCTACCGGATATGCGATTACGCTATGCGTTCATCCTGAATTTAATGTGAATGATAATCCAAACAATTCTAAGTGTAAGGATGGTTGGAGATACATTCCAATTGAATTAATCGACTTGCCTGGATTAATCAAAGATGCGTGGAAGGGAAAGGGTTTAGGTAACCAATTTCTTTCAATTGCATCACAATCTGATGCATTATTACATATTGTTGATGCATCTGGGGGTGTTGATTCTAGTGGACGTATAACTGAAGTAGGTTCTGGTGATCCTGTTTCTGACTTTGCTGACATTGAAGAAGAGTTGAATATGTGGTATCACAAGATTCTTGAAGGTAACCGTGATAAACTTAAAAAAATAATCGAGTCTGATAATGATTCAGTAAATGCATTAACTGAACTATACCAAGGTCTTGGTGTAAAAAAGAATCATGTGAAAGAGGCATTAAAGATTACTAAACTTGAAGAAAAAGATATTGAAAATTATGACATTCATGATACCAAAAAATTTTCAACAGAACTCAGAAGAATTTCTAAACCAACTTTGATTGTAGCAAACAAAATCGATGTCAAGGGTGCAGGTAAAAACTTTCAGCGTTTACGTGAAAGATACAATGATATGATTGTTGTTCCAGCAAGTGCTGATAGCGAGCTGAGTCTTAGACGTGCGGAACAAAAGGAACTGATCAAATATTCACCGGGCTCAGAGCAATTTGACATTCTAAAAGCCAACGAGCTGAACCAAAAACAAAGAGACGCTCTCGATTTTATCAAAAGTGACATTATGGGGGAATTCATGCATACGGGGGTCCAATTTGCAATCAACGTCACAGTTTTCAAATTGTTAAAGATGAATTCTATTTATCCTGTTACTATACCAGAAAAACTTTCTGATAAAAATGGTCGCGTACTTCCAGATCTTATATTGCTAAAAGATGGATCTACAATTGTTGACTTAGCAAAGGAGATTCATTCAGATTTAATCAAGGGTCTTCTATATGCAAAAGATATAAGATATAATTTGAGGGTTCCAACAAATTATCAATTACGAGATAGGGACGTTATTTCTCTTGTAAGTGCATCAAAAAAATAATTATTCTGCTTTAATTTTTTCTTGTTTTATCCAAGTAGTGTTATTTTTATGATCAACAAAAATGATATTCTTCTCCGCAATTTTAGCCCTGATATCATCTGCCTCCTCATAGTTTTTTTGCATTCTATATTCATCACGTTTCTTTACCATTTGATTAATTTCATTTTTTTCTGTATCTGAAACTTTAAGAATCTCTATTCCCAGAATTGATGACATTCTCTCAAATTCTGGTAAAATTATCCCCGCAAATGCCTGTGTGATTTTTTCATCTGCAGCTATTGCATCAACTTCTCTGATTAATTTGTAATAAGCAGTAAGCGCAAGCGGTGTGTTAAAGTCATTATTTAGTGCAGAATCAAATTCTTCTTTACATTCTTTTACCAGTTTTTCTGCTGTTGTTTCTTCACCAGTACCTTCAGATAATCTAAGTTCATAATAGCATGATTCTATTTGTCTTAGTTTTGTAATATTTTCTTTTAGAAGTTTCTCGGAATAATCAATCGGTTTTGAATAATGGCCGGAAAGACAGAACAGTCTGATGACATTTGGACCCCAGTCTTCTAAAACATGATTTACTGATTTGACATTTCCAATAGACTTGGCCATTTTTTCACCGTTTATGGTTATCATGCCAACATGCATCCAAATTTTTGCAAATTGTTTTGATGTGCTAGATTCTGATTGCGCAATCTCATTTTCATGATGTGGGAAAATAAGATCTCTGCCTCCACCGTGAATCTCAAAATTTTCACCAAGATACTTCAAGCTCATTGCAGAGCATTCAATATGCCACCCAGGTCTACCTTTGCCCCACGGACTATCCCACGATGGTTCAGAACTTGAAAACTTCCACAATGCAAAATCTATTGGATTGCTTTTTTCCTCATCAACTGCTACTCGAGCCCCAGAAATCAAATCGTCTGTCTTTTTCTTGGATAGTTTTCCATATTCGGTGAAATTTGAAACAGAAAAATAAACTCCATTTTTTGTCACATATGCATATTTTTTATCAACAAGACTAGAAATCAAATTTTGCATATCTTCAATATGCTCAGTCGCCTTTGGGTATATGGTAGCCCTTTTAACATTTAATCCATCAAAATCATCAAAATAATTTTTGGTGTATTTAGCAGCAAGTTCTAAAGGTGATAATTTTTCTTGTTGTGCTCGATCTATTATCTTATCGTCTACATCTGTAAAGTTTTGAACAAATTCCACGGGGATATTTTGTGATTCTAAAAATCTACGCAGTACATCAAAAACAATGATTGTTCTTGCATGTCCTATGTGAGCATCGTCGTAAACTGTTACACCGCATAAATAGATCCTAACCTTGTCTGAAAATTCTAACTCTGTTTTTTTATTTCTGAGCGTATCAAATATCTGCATTAGTTTTCTACACTCTTTCGGGCAAAATTCTTTTGTGTTGGCTTTTTTGGTACATCTGGTAAATCTTTTCTACGGATTTTCTTGAAATCTCTGTTTTTTGAATAGTTTCATCTACCGATAATTTTTTATCTATTAGGCAATATAGTGCAGAGTCAATCTCTTCATATGAAATGCCAATTTCTTCTTCTGCATCATGCCCTTTCCAGAGATTTGGACTGCTTTTTTTAGTAATTATATTATTCGCCACACCGATAGTTTTAGCTAATTCACGCATCTGTGTTTTGTAAAGTGATACTATTGGAAGTATGTCTGCACTTCCATCACCAAACTTGGTAAAATACCCAATAAGATATTCGCTTTTATCACTTGTACCTAAAACTAGAAGATTTTTGAGATTCGCATAATAATAAATTATATTTGATCTTATTCTTGCGCGTAGATTTCCTAACGCAAGTTCACCCGGCTCTAGATAATTTGAGTATCTTTTATGAATAGTATTAATGTCAATGAGCTTGTAGTCAATTCCAATCTCACCAATAATCTTGAGGGCATCACCAGTTTCGTTAGATGGAGATATTACAGAATCAGGCATAACAAGTGCTAATACCTCTTTTGTTTCAGATATTTTTTTGCATAGATATGCAACTGTAGCAGAGTCTATGCCACCACTTAACCCAAAAACAACACCTTCAACTTTTTTCTGTGAAATCTGATTTTTTAGAAATGATATAATGTCCTGTTGAATCTTTGTATAATCTTGCCTCAAAATTTCCTGCAGTATTTCCTGATTCATCGCATCATCTTTGGATTCTAGGCATAAAAATTGTTATCTAATCAATAGCAGTAATTATTTTTTTCAATTAATCAATAATATTACATTTCGGATTTTTTATTAATTTTCAAGAAGGATAGTTCATGATTGGCAAGCTGATTATAACGGCCATAATACTAGGCGGCGGGGCTTTCTTACTATTATCTGACAATTTTGAAGAATATATTTCTCCGTATGCTAATGCGGCAGCCAGCGATATTGAAGATATAAAAAATGATCCAGCAGTACAAACCAAATTTCACCAGGTACTTGATGTAATATATGAAAATATATCTAAAATAAATTTTTCATTAAATGATTTTTTTTAGGGATTAATTATTACTATAAATCAATGTATATTCCATCGTCTCTTTCTTCAACAGTATATGTTTGGAGTTTCACACCTTTCAAATAATCTTGAAGTTCGCCTGTTTTAATATTATAATGCCAAAAATGTGATGGGCATTCCACAATATCACCGTCAAGTTTGCCTGCAGCGATTGGGTTGTCTTGATGTACACATATTCCATCCAGTGCATGATATCCATTTTGGTTGAAAACAGCAATTTTTTTACCATTAATATCAAATTCTTTTCCGCTATTAGCGGCTATTGTATTTTTTTCAGTTACTTTTTTCCATACCATTCTGTAACATGATATCGGTTTAGGTAAAAAGTTTTTCAATATTGATAGGATTTTATATACTTAGAAAATCCAAGTTTACATTGAGTAAGGTAAAAAATCCAAAGTTAGCAAAGCAAGGAAAGATCTCTTATGAGTGGGCAAGATCTCATATGCAGATTCTAGATAATACCATCAATCGTCTAAAAAAATCAAAACCGCTTAAAGGAATTACATTAGGATTTTGTTTACATATAACAAAGGAAACATCGGTTTTACTTATTGGCGCCAAAGAGTTGGGGGCTAATGTTGCATGTTGTGGTGGAAATCCGCTTACTACACAGGATGACATTGCAGCTTTTCTTGCTTCGCAGGGAATTCATACATACTGCTGGGCTGGGCAAAGTCCTAAAGAATATGATTGGTGTATACAACAAGTTCTAAACCACAAACCACAGATTTTAACGGATGATGGTTCTGACATGAACATAAAAGCACATTTTGATAAAAAATATAATTCATTGGAAATTTTTGGTGCAACAGAAGAAACTACTGCAGGCGTAAACCGAATTAGAGCTGTAGAAAAAGATGGTAAGCTCCGCTATCCCGTCATCTCAGTTAATGATGCATATACTAAACACATGTTTGATAACAAATATGGTACTGGTCAGAGTACAATAGATGGTTATCTGCGGGCCATGAACTTGTTACTTGCATCTAAACGAATTGTGGTGGCAGGATACGGTTGGGTTGGAAAGGGTGTCGCTGCAAACTTTCGCGGAATGAATGCTAAAGTTATCGTGACGGAAGTAGATCCTGTGCGAGCGCTGGAGGCACATATGGATGGTTTTGATGTAATGCCAATGTCACAGGCTGCAAAAATTGGTGAGATCTTCATAACAACTACTGGAATGACTAGTATTATCAGAAAGGAACACATCTTAACAATGAAAGATGGTGTAGTACTTGGAAATGTTGGTCACTTTGACGTTGAAGTGGACTCTAAGTTTCTTCTGAAGCAGTCAAAATCTGTTAGACGGGTTCGTCCATATCTTGATGAATGCGTACTAAAAAATGGCAAAAAAGTCTATCTTATCGGTGAGGGTAGGATTGCTAACTTAACAGCTGCGGAAGGTCACCCGCCAGAAGTCATGGCACAATCATTCTCAAATCAATTGCTTTCAATTCTTTATATTCTGAAAAATCATAATAAGATGCCAAAAAAGGTTGTTAGTGTTCCAAAGGAGATAGACAAGCAGATAGCAATTGATGCTCTGAAAGCTATGAATGTTAAGATTGACAAACTGACAAAGGAACAGATCAAATACATGGGTAGTTGGTAACTTCTAAAATCACTTTTATTCATAATGGGAAACGACATGGAATCAGAAAAAAGATGGTGTGAAAACTGTATGAGTCATACTTTACATGAAATTCTTGATTCTGACAAGGTTATGGTCGGAAAGAAAACAAAATTCCTGTACAAATGTGTAAATTGTGGAAAGAAAAAACGCATGCCTGCATTTCGAGGCATGGCAGAATCTACATACTAATATTAACTATTTTGACAAAAACAAACTTCTTAACTAAACTTTATGAAATCTATATCAAATGAACTCAAAGGCAATAATCACAAGTGCATTACCATATGCAAACGGGGAAATTCATCTTGGTCATGTTGCATCCACATATCTGCCAGCTGATGTTACAACTAGATTTCTAAGGCAAAAAGGAGTTGAAGTATATTACATATGTGCATCTGACGATTTTGGAACTCCAATCCTAATACAATCTGAAAAAGAAGGGAAAACACCTGAGGAATATGTAGAGTATTGGAACAAGCGTGATTTTGAAGACTTTACTGCATTTAATATAAAATTTGATTTCTTTTACAAAACAAGTTCTTTAGAAAACAGGCAGTTTGTACAGGATGTTTTCAAAAAACTTGAACATGCTGGGCATATTTATGAAAATGAAATCATACAACTTTATTGTAATACGGACAAGAAATTTTTACCAGATAGATATGTAATTGGAACATGTCCATACTGCAAGGCGAATGATCAATATTCAGATTTATGCGAAAAATGTGGTCGTGTGCCAGAAGAGATTGAAAATCCGCACTGTTCAATTTGTGGACAGATACCAGTTAAAGAAAAAACAAAACATTATTTTTTCAAGCTGAAAAACTTTTCAGACAAACTCACTAAATATCTTGAAAGTAATCAAAATCTTCAAAAAGATGTGAAAAAATATGTCCAAAACTGGATTAAAGAAGGGCTAATTGATTGGGATATTACCCGTGATATATCTTGGGGTATTCCTGTTCCAGTTGATGGAGAAAAAGAAAAGGTGTTCTATGGTTGGTTTGACAACCATCTAGCATACATTTCATCCACAATGAAATTTCTGAATGATAATGGTAAAGATGGGAAAAAATTTTGGAATGAGGCGGATATCTACCACTTTATTGGAAAAGATATTGTTTATCATCACTTCCTGTTTTTGCCCGCAATGCGTTTAGGAATTGATGAAGAGTACAAACTTCCTGATTACATTCCAACAAGAGGACATCTTACGTTGGAGTCAAAGAAAATTTCAAAGAGCAGAAACTGGTATATTGGTCTTAAGGACTTTTTGAAAATTTTTCCTTCAGACTATCTAAGATTTTATCTTGTTTCAATAAATCCATATTCACAGGATGATCTTAATTTTAACTGGGATGAGTTTGCAACAAAAATTAATTCTGAGTTGATAGGAAATCTTGGAAACCTGGTTAACCGTGCGCTTGGTTTTACTGTAAAATCTTTCAATAGTATTGTTCCAGCTCCAGAGAAGTTTGATGATATGGATAAAGAATCAGAAAAGATGATTCATGAACTTGCATCACAATTGAGCGTGTTAATGGAAGAAAACCATCTTGATAGAGCACTAAAAAAGATTTTACAGTTTTCAGCTCATTTTAACCAGTACTTTCAACATAAGGAACCCTGGAAGAATGGTGCCGGCACAAATTCCTGCGTTTTTTTGACAGTTAATGCAGTAAGAAGTTTAGCGATAGCGATTTATCCATTCTTGCCAGAATCATCACAAAAAATTTGGGCGCAGCTTGGATTGAATGGTAACGTTTCAACAGAAATGTTTGGTGAGATTTCAAGTATTACGCTAAAAAAGGGTCACAAGCTAGGACAAGTTTCTCCATTGTTTGAAAAAGTGGAAGAATCAGTTATAGAAGAACAGAAGTCAAAGCTTAGGGGCACAAGCTAAATTGAAAAAGATTTTTCCTCGAATATCTACCAGAGGATTTTATGATCTTTATTCAGGTCGAACGATAAAACATGAATCATATAGCTTGTACCCAAAGAGAGATTTTGATGCATTAATCGGCTCAAAGGAGATTACTATAATGATTCATGGGCTAAGAAACAATGCCTCTGGTGCACTGACAAAATTTGTAATTGCAAAAAGAAGATTAGCACGTCTTGGTTACAAATATCCTGTAATAGGGTATAGTTATGATTCAAACACCGCAGGTGCACTGTATCTGATGAGATTGCATATTGGTGTAATCATAGCAAACAAGAACGGAAGAAATTTGGCGCGATTTGTTACTGACTTTAAGCGTAAAAGTCCAGGTACAAAGATTCGTCTAATGGGGCATTCACTTGGCGCACATGTAATTCAGAGTACGATAAAAAATCTTGCAAGAAACGCCAAAAATAGTGGAATCTTGGAGGCAGTTTATTTTTTTGGAGGTTCGATTCCTAGTAATGCACTAAATCCAAGAAACGGTCCTGCCACACAAAAAATTGTTACAACAAAAATTAGAAACTATTACAGCCCACACGATGATGTACTCAGTTTAGTAGATGATTGGAATTGGGTAGATACTCCAATTGGCTACATGGGTGCACATGGAAAGACAATATCAAAATACACCCAAACAATGGTAAAACCGAAAAATCATCGCTTTGCAAGTTATGCTGCGGTCCTTAGGTCATTTCCATGAATTCGATAAATTTTGTTGTTCTTGGTGAGCAGACAATTGCAAATGACTTTGGCAAAAAAGGAACCACAACAGATCTTACACTTTATGATAAAAAGGAATCTGATGTTATTAGAACGTGGGTAGTACCAAACGGTTTTCCAGAAAAGATACAGCCTTTGCTACAAGCGATAAACATTGCTGAGTATGTTATTTTCTATGTTGCATCACTTGACAAGTATGTCGGTGAACAGATTATTGCATTGGATATGTTAGGAAAAAAGGATGGTATAATCAGTCATTCCTACGAAGTAGACGAAAACCGACTTAATTCTATGATCAAAGGAACCGTTTTGAGCAATTACAAAAAGGTTGATTCGCCTAATATTAAACAGGAACTAACGAAATTTTTGCCTATTTCAAACAATGGAGATACACAGATTGTGATAGACCATTGTTTTGACGTAAAAGGTGTTGGTACTGTTGTATTAGGTAAAGTATTACAAGGAACAGTAAACCAATATGATAATCTAAAACATTTACCATCAGGATCTGAAGTTATGATAAAATCTATTCAGATGCATGATGATGACATTAAGCTAGCAAATTGTCCAGCAAGAGTTGGATTATCATTGAAAGGAATAAAACCTGATGAAGTTGGGAGAGGCGATATCATTACTTCTGATGAATCTCTCCTAGTAAAATCTGAGATTGAGGTTAACTTCGAACAATCACCATTCTACAAGGGAGGAATTTCTGTGAATCAGATGTGTCTCATTAGCGTTGGGCTTCAAATAAAGGCTGCAAAATTTTCCTCTATATCTCCAGTCAAGTTAACTTTAGAAAAACCAATTATCTGTAAGAAAAATGACATATGCCTTTTCATAAAGCCAGAATCTACTACTGTAAGAATAATCGGTAGTGGTAAAATCAATTAACTTCAAATTTGGCTTAAAGAAATATAATTTGTGAAGTCCGCACGTGCGTGCCCAATTTGTACAAATTGTGGTTCAAAGAAGTTCAAACGTCTTGATTCTGATGGCGTTAAAGTTAGATGTGTTCAGTGCGATAAAGAATACAAGATATAGTCAATACGTCGATTTAATCATATAATCTGCAAAAATGAAGATAGAGAGTGTGTGACTCTCTATCTCCTGTTGGCGTACAAACCATGACTTATTTAATTAATGAGAATAAAAGCGTAACAAAAATGAAGTTAGAGGGAAGAGACCCTCAAACTTCACATTTCGGTTTTTGGAATCAACCAATGAACCATAAAAAATATCATGGTTTTAGTCTTGTGTTAAGGTGAAAAAGAATATAGATTATATGTGTAGAATTTTGAATTTTCCCAATGGCAAAGACCTGGAAAGATTCTGATATTAATCTAGACCCAATTAAAGATCAAACAATCGGAATCATTGGATATGGTATCCAAGGAGATGCACAGGCAAACAATCTCAAAGATTCTGGTCTCAAAGTAATCATTGGACTGAAAGAAGGCGGCTCTAGCTGGAACAAGGCAAAGAATGACGGCCATGAAGTAATGTCCGTATCTGAAGCTTGCAAAAAAGCTGACATTATCCATGTGTTGATTCCTGACATGGTTCAGTCAAAAGTTTACAAGGATGAGATAGAACCAAATCTTTCCGAGGGAAAGGCATTAGCGTTTTCACATGCAGCAGCAATTTACTGGGGATGGATAAAGGCACCTGACAATGTTGATGTTATTATGGTTGCACCGAAAGGTCCAGGCTCTAAGGTAAGAGAAACATATCTTGATGGATTTGGAACACCTTCAATTGTTGCAGTTGAACAAGACAAGACTGGAACAGCTTGGGATAGAACACTTGGGATTGCCAAAGGAATTGGAAGTGCACGTGCTGGCTTGATTAAAACTACATTCAAAGAAGAAGTTGAGACTGACTGGTTTGGTGAACAGGCTGATCTTTGTGGTGGTTCTGCTTCTATGGTTGTTAACGCATTTGAAACACTGGTTGAAGCTGGGTATCAACCAGAAATTGCATACTTTGAAGTTCTGCACGAATTGAAACTAATTGTTGACATGATTCAGAAATATGGAATCAATGGAATGTGGAGACGTGTAAGCGAAACTGCAAGATATGGTGGTCTTACTCGTGGTCCGATGGTTATGAATAAGCAGGCCAAGGAAGAAATGAAAAAAGTTCTACAGGAAATACAGGATGGAACATTTAACAAAGAATGGTTAAGTGAGTATGAAAAAAATGGCAAAAACGCGTTTGACAAGTACATGAAACAATTAGATTCACATCAAATAGAGCAGGTTGGAAAACAGATGCGAAAAATGATGTGGCCTGATTCTACTGAATGATTATAATTTTCTTAATTTTGACACGCCATTTCTAATATGATTAGTTATGTCATTAAGCGATGTTCCCGGTCCAAAGTTTCCGCTAACACCAGATTTCTCAAGTATTTTTTTATCTTCCTCTGGAATTGTTCCGCCACCTACAATAAGTACATCATTAATTCCCTTCTTCTTTAATTCCTTAACAACTCTGGGAAACAATGTTCTATGTGCTCCGTTCAAGAGGCTAAGCGCAACTGCGTCTACATCCTCATCCTCAGCAATTTGTGCTACTCTATCCGGTGTGGCAAACAAGCCAGAGTAAATTACTTCCATTCCAGCATCCCTGAACCCACGGCATAGTACTAGCGCACCTCTATCATGGCCATCTAAGCCCAGTTTTGCAACAAGAATCTTAATCTTACGAGACGCAGTTTTTTGCTTCATATTATAATATACTCATGTTTCCCTTAAAATCTTTTGAATCTAACTAGATAGATTTTCTAGTATACAAATACCACACTTTACATAGAATTATTGGTGAAATATGTCCATGAAGGCAGCAATGATAAAAAATAATTCTAACATTGAGATTAAAAATATAGAAAAACCACCAGTAGGTCCGGGTGATATACTTGTTAAAATGCGTGCTTGTGGAATTTGTGGTTCTGACGTAGAAAAAGTGTTCGGAAAATATGGACAACCATCCATGAGACTTGGACATGAACCTGCAGGGATAATAACACAGGTGGGTTCAGAAATTTCAAATTTCAGTGTTGGTGATCGTGTGTTTACACATCATCACGTTGCATGTTATTCAGCTGATTGCCATGAATGTAGCCATGGAAATGAAACAATGTGTAAAAGATATTACGAATCAAATCTTGAACCCTGTGGACTTGCAGATGAATACGTTGTCCCAGAATGGAATGTAAAGCACGGTGGCGTGTTAAATATCCCCGATAGCATGTCTTTTGAAGAAGCTGCAATGATTGAACCACTTGCATGTTGCATTAGAGCTTGGAACAAATTTAAACATCATAAGAATGACAGCGTTGCCATCCTTGGAGTTGGTCCTACTGGAATAATGCATGCATTGCTTGCAAAATTATATGGTTTTGGAAAAGTATTTTGTTTAGATTTGAATGATTTCAGATTAAATTTTGCAAAAAAATTTGAAACTACCACAATTAATTCTGGAAATACTAACGCTTTGGAACAAATAAAATCTGAAACTGCAAATCAAGGTGTTGATATTGTTATAGTATCTACTAGTAGTTTGAACGCATTGAAAGATGCTGTTAATTTTGTTAGAAAGGGAGGTACCATTGTTATGTTTGGTGTACCAAGTAAAGGAGCAAATGTTGATCTTGACATGAGTAAAATATACTCAAAAGGTGTTACAATTGTTAATTCTTATGCAGCATCTGATGTTGATACGACACATGCGCTTGATTTAATATTAAATAAGCAAATAGATGTGTCACAGCTGATTACTCATAAATACAATTTGCAAGAGTGCCAGCAGGCCTTTGTACATGCAAAATCAGGCGATAACGCTATGAAAATAATCATTAGTAATTGAGAAAGGCTTAAGAAGGTAAATTGTTTTTTGTGAAATCGAAGTAAAATGGATTGGGGATTACAAAATAGAATATCTCGTATCATTAAACCAAATGATAATCGTGCATTAATGTTAGCTGTTGATCATGGATATTTTTTAGGTCCTACTGAAAAATTAGAGGTTCCTAGAAAAACAACTGCACCATTACTCAAGTATTGTGATTCGATAATGCTTACAAGAGGAGTACAACGAACATCAATCGATCCAAAATCTTCTGTACCAATTGTCTTAAGAGTATCTGGCGGTTCTAGTATTATTGGCGAAGATTTATCAAACGAGCAAATCACTGTGAGCATTAAAGATGCTATTAGACTTAATGCTTCTGCATTAGCTATGTCAATTTTTGTCGGCTCAAAGTATGAACAACAAACGATTGTTAACCTCGGCAGATTAGTTAATGAAGCAGAGGAGTATGGTATTCCAGTTCTTGCTGTTACAGCCGTGGGAAAAGAAATTGGGCAAAAGGATGCGCGTTATCTGTCTTTAGCATGCAGAATTGCTGCTGAGCAAGGTGCACATATTGTCAAGACATACTATTGTGAAGATTTTGACAAAGTGACAGAATCTTGTCCTGTGCCAATAATTGTGGCTGGTGGTAAAAAAATTGCAGAGCGTGATGCTCTTGAATTAACACACAACTCAATTGAACATGGTGCAGTAGGAGTTGATATGGGACGAAATATCTGGCAATCTAAGAATCCTGTACCAATGATCCGTGCAGTTCGTTCTATTGTACATGGAAATGCAAGTGTTGACGAAGCCGATGAACTATACAAAAAGTTTTGCCAACCTAAACCAAAATTACCTAAAGCAGAAAAATAGCTCGCAAAAAATTAGTTGGAAATTTTATCAAGATGGTAATGCAAAATTTTCCAAGTATCTTTCTTAATTAAAACAAATGTTGCCCTACCGTTAATTGTAATATGCTGACCAGTGAAAGCCTTATTGTCTACTAGTATGCCTTTTTGCATTAATTCAAACGTGACAATTCCTGTAGTTCCAAAAACATTGATTTTAGCATTTTTTATTTCGTAATCATAATCTGAAATGCTTGAGAATCTTAATTCCTCAAGAGCAATTGATTCAGAATAACCCTTCAAACCATATGGTGGAACATCACTAAAACTAGAAAATTCTGGTGAATTAAGTTGAATATTTCCTAACACTGAGAAGTCCTTTGTTTTACCCGTTTCAAAAAAAGTTTGAATTACCTCAACAATTTCTTTTTGATCCTGCAAAATTACTCTTTTTTGCACTTTAGTCGGTTTAAGTGTTAACAGAAAATCAAGCAAGCATTTCCAGACATGTATTCCAGAAACATTAAGCATGTGTTCATTTTTGTTGAGTTAATGACGATTGGTTTATTCCTGAATGTCCACAATTCTTAAGATAGAGTATTATCTTGTTACAATAAATGCTGATGATATAGACGATTTGCTCTGATTTCTGATGAGAATTGGCAAGCTTATGAAGCATTTACAATAATTAAAAATGAGTTTTCAGGAATTTTTTGATAATTAATTACTCATAATTGTTAACCATACATTAATTAATTCAGGATGATTTGCATACGTTGCTGTATGAATAAAATCAGTAAGACTAGCATTGTAAGTATCCTGTTGCTAGTTAATCTGAAGCTGTAAATCTGCAGCCAGTTTTTAATACAATTAAAATTATGGTGTAGGTCATGAATGATAAAATGGAAATTATGAATGGTGGAAAAGCGCTTATGAAGGCGTTGGAAAAAGAAGGCGTTAAGGAAGTCTTCGGGTTACCGGGAGGTGCGAACTTACCAATGTATGATGAGCTTTTCAAAAGTAATATTCGTCATATACTAGTTAGACATGAACAATCCGCTGCACATATGGCTGATGGTTTTGGTAGAGTTAGTAGAAAACCGGGTGTTTGTTTTGCAACATCAGGTCCTGGGGCAACAAATTTGTTAACTGGAATTGCAACAGCACAGGCAGATTCTGCACCAATGGTAGCAGTTACTGGTCAGGTTCCGGTAAACATGATTGGCCGTGATGCATTTCAAGAGAGTGATATAATCGGAATGTCGAACCCATCTGTAAAATATGCATTCCAACCAAGAGCAGTTGAAGAGATTCCTGAAGTTGTAAAAAAAGGATTTTACATTGCAGAAACTGGAAGGCCTGGTCCCGTATTACTTGACATACCAAAAGATGTTCAGCAAAATGAGGCAAAAGTTACTTTTCCCGACGAAGTCAGAATGCCTGGTTACCATCCATGGACTGATGTTGATATGGTTAATATTGAAAGAGCCGTAGACTTGCTTCTTTCTTCAGAAAAACCAATAATTTTAGCTGGCGGTGGAACAATAATTTCATCTGCATTTGCGGAACTTCAATCAATTGCTGAAATGTTAATGATTCCAGTTGTTACAACATTCAAGGGTAAGGGGTCTTTCCCAGAGAACCATCCACTTTCACTTGGTCCAATTGGAATGCATGGTCATGCTGAAGCAAATAAGATTATGACTGAAGTGGATTGTGTTTTAGCAATTGGTACAAGATTTTCTGACCGTTCTGTTGGAACATTTGAGGAGTTTGAAAGAAATTTGAAAATTATTCATATGGATGTAGATCCTGCAGAAATTGGAAAGAATCAGACAGCACAAGTTGCGGTTGTTGGTGATGTTAAGGCTTCATTAAGAGTTATGCTTAAACTTCTTGCGAAAAAAGCATTAAAAAAATCTGATGGAAATAACTGGTTAAAACATGTTAATGAGGTTAAGGATTATTGGCGTGAAAATCTAAAATTACATCCTGGCGAAATGTCAGCAGCTAAGATTTTAAGGAAATTGAGGGAAGTACTTCCTAAGGAATCAATCGTCACAACTGAGGTAGGTCAGCATCAAATGTGGGCGTCATTATTCTTTGACGCAATACATCCTGGCACATTCTTCAGTTCTACTGGTCTTGGAACAATGGGATGGGGATTTCCTGCGGCAATTGGTGCAAAAGTTGCACGACCAGATGTAGCAGTAGTAGACATTGCTGGTGATGGGAGTTTCAACATGACAGAAAATTCACTTGCAACTTCTGTATTAGAGGATATTCCGGTTATAGTATTCTTGATTAACAATTATTCATTGGGAATGGTTGCGCAATGGCAAAGAACATTTTATGATAGACGGATGATTGGAATTGATCTAAAAAAATGTCCAGATTACGTTAAATTAGCAGAATCATACGGTGCACAGGGTATAAGAGCACAATCACTTGATGAGTTGGGCAAAGCGGTTAAAGCTGGTCTTAACAGTGACGTAGCTACAGTAATTGACATACCAATAGATCCAGAAGAGGATGTTTTACCATTTGTTGCACCTGGAACTTCATTAAAGGATATGATCTTACCATCATAGTGAGTGTTATGTGGGCAATATTATCAATTCGGGTTGAAAACAAACCAGGAATATTATTCAAGGTCACTAACTTGTTTAGAGCTAGAAATTTCAATATAGACAGTATATCAGTGGGTGTAATGGAAAATCCTGAATTTTCCAAGATGACAATAACAACTGTTGGTACTGAAAAGCAAATTGCTCAAATTGTTAAACAACTTGATAAAATGATTGATACAATAGAAGTCAAAAGATTGGATGAGAAAGAGAGTGTGTATAAGGAATTGGCATTGTT
>Ga0310342_100000230_pt1 | contig 29264 bp, 24 predicted proteins | sample S15DNA20500_MG_FD_206155 | JGI IMG/M metagenome (GOLD analysis project Ga0310342, IMG submission 206155) | Marine microbial communities from station ALOHA, North Pacific Subtropical Gyre - S1503-DNA-20-500_MG | ecosystem: Environmental > Aquatic > Marine > Oceanic | place: Pacific Ocean: North... | reverse complement strand
CGTCTGCCAGTTCCGCCACACCCGCGTCACTAGGAGCTCACATTTTATATGCCATGATGCCAATCGTCTTCAAGGGGGCGAACCCGTCTGCCAACCGAAATGTCTGTTAGTAACGTGGCAGGGTAGAATCGATTTGTTGCGACCAGGCATCAATTCCGCCAGCCATGCTGACCACGTTTGCATAGCCCTGCTGTCGTAACCAATGGGTCACTTGTAGACTGCGGCCGCCCAAATGACAATAAACTACCAGCGGGCTTTCCTGGAGACTGGCCAGCTCGGCAAGACGATTCTGAATCTCGCTCATCGGAATCAAGAGCGAGTTATCGAGATGCACCAAGTCGTATTCCACTTGTTCACGACAATCCAGCAAAACCAGCGATTCGTCAGAATCAATCATGGCTTTCACTTGCTCAACATCAATTTCCAAACTAGGTTGGTCAGAATCGGTTTGCATCAGTTTTCTTCCATTCTCTCCGGCAACGGACCAGGATCGATGATCACAAAGATAGGCCAGAACGGGCTTGAACGTATCATGCTCGGGACGTGGTGTCCATCACCGCGAAAACGGGTTACCCGGGACTAAATTAAACGCTGGGCTTTTCAACACGGACTTACTTCGAGCATGACGAAAATCCTGCCAGACAAAGCGCGAGAATTTGCGATTGCGGTTGTCCAGCAACTGCAGCAAGCGAACTACCAAGCTTACTGGGCGGGGGGATGCGTGCGCGACAAGTTACTGGGCATTGAACCGCAGGACTATGACGTTGCCACCAATGCTGTGCCGGATCAAATCCAGGAGGTATTTGCGCAGCGAAAAACGCTGGCCATTGGTGCCAGCTTTGGAGTCATCACCGTGCTGGGCCCCCGCTCGGCCGGGCAAATCGACGTGGCCACGTTTCGCCAGGATGCCCAGTACAGTGACGGTCGTCACCCGGACCATGTTACTTTTACCTCAGCCCAGGAAGATGCCAGTCGTCGTGACTTTAGCATCAACGGGATGTTCTTTGACCCGCTCAAGGATCAACTCATCGACTATGTTGACGGGCAAGCTGATCTCGAGAAAAAAGTAATTCGCGCCATTGGCGATCCCCAACTTCGTTTCGCCGAAGACAAACTGCGGATTCTTCGGGCGGTTCGATTCGCCGCCACGCTAGGTTTCCAGATTGAAGCGGAAACGCGATCCGCCATGGAAGAATTTGCCAGCCAACTACAGGTTGTTAGCGCGGAGCGGATTACTGCAGAAATGGAACGCATGCTAACGCATGCAAATCGCCAGGCAGCAGTCCAACTACTGCAAGAAACCGGGCTGCTAACCATCATTTTCCCCGAGGGAGAAACTAGTTCCAGCGACTTTGCCGAGCGCCTGGCCGTTGCCCTGCAAGGACTGGCCCTGTTGAAAACCAGAGACTTCAGCACTGCCCTGGCACTCCTCTGGAGCCAGCTTGTCAGCAATGCTGGGCGGGCCGAGACCGAAGCAATGACACGACGGTTGAAACTGAGCAACCCGCAGATCAAGTCAATCCTCTGGATGCTTGGGCAGGAGGCGCAAATCGTGGCCGCTGACAAGATCGACTGGCCCGTCTTGCAACGTATCCTGGTTGATCCTCGTATTGAGAACCTGTTAGACCTTGCCGCAGCACGGCGGCAGGCACAACAGGAGTCAATCAGCGGTATTGAGCACTGCTGGCAACAATTGCAATTGCCAGCAGCGGAACTCAATCCACCACAACTGTTGAGCGGAAATGACCTGCAAGAATTGGGACTCACTTCCGGCCCCTTGTTTCGAGAAATCTTGAAGCAAGTTCGTGATGCTCAACTGCTCGGAGAACTGGCCGATAAAGCAACAGCACTCCAGTGGGTTCAAGACCGCTGGCCCGCCTAAGCCTGGGCCAGACTGCCATGGACAAACGGCCAGCCCCGTTCTAGGATTTGACCTGAGGCAAGGAAGAGTAAGAGTTTCAAGTACAGATTTCGCAGGAGACGGCAGAATGGATTATTTAAACCTGGCAATGCGTTGGCTTCATATCATTCCAGCAATTGCTCTGATCGGTGGTACGATCTTCATGCGGTTCGCCCTCGTCCCTGCCTACGAGCAACTTGACGACGAGCAGCGGGAAAAAATACAGGAATCGGTACGTCGCGGCTGGTCCCGCCTGCTGATGCCCTCGATCGGGTTTCTGCTGATTAGTGGCGCTGTGAACATAATGAACATCTCGACGACTTACCAGTTTCCAGACGGTTATTACATGCCCCTGTTTGGCCTCAAGTTTTTTCTGGCAGGTGCGATTTTCTATATCGCCAGCTTGCTTGCCGGTCGTAGTGAAGCGGCCAGAAAGTTCCAGCAAGACCAGCGCAAGTGGCTTAACATCAATATCCTGCTGGCCGTCTTGCTGGTCTGTATCGCCGGAGCGATGCGACTGGCGGACCGGGAACCGAAGCCAGCAGAGTCAGAAAAAGCACCCTCTGCTGCAGTCGATACCTTTGACCATGCCTCGGATGACTCAATGCTTAGCAAACGCTAAAATGGCGGCAGCCTGCTCGAGAGGGCTCGAAGCTGGCAGCAGTCTTGGTGGTAAAACGGGACATTTTTTGGAATCAGTTGACGATGGACAAGAAAGCCAAGAAAAGACTCGATATCGTGCGTAAAAGGCTACAGAAACTCCGTTTACAACTCTCCGGAGCCCGCACGCAGGACGACGAGCCTGGTGAGGTGGAGCGCCTGGAAAACGAAATCACCGCGCTCGAACAGGAAGCGGAAAAGCTCAAGGATTCCTGATCCAGGGGACCGCGAGCAAGCTTTTCCTAGCTGCGCTGGTCGATGGGAACAATCGCCCGCTCGGGGCTACCATTATAAACCTGGCGTGGTCGACAAATTCGGAAATTCTCCGAAGCGTGCATTTCCATCCAGTGTGCAATCCAGCCGGGCAGTCGTCCCATGGCAAACAAAACGGTGAACATGGGAACCGGAATTCCGATGGCCCGATAAATCACGCCTGAATAAAAATCAACGTTGGGATACAGGCGACGTTCGATGAAGTAGGGATCATTCAGCGCGACTTCTTCTAACTCCTGGGCCACTTCGAACAAGGGATCCTTGATATCAAGTTTCGCCAGCAGTTTGTCGCAATGGGTTTTGATCAAGCGGGCTCTTGGATCATGGTTCTTGTAGACACGATGACCAAATCCCATTAAGCGATACCCGCTCTTCTTGTCTTTGGCCATGTCGACAAACTTTTTGACATCCCCACCATTCTCGATAATCTGTTCCAGCATGTTGACACACGCTTCGTTAGCACCGCCATGCAGCGGTCCCCAGAGAGCGCCAATCCCAGCTGAAATTGATGCAAACAGATTTGCATTGGATGACCCAACCATCCGTACTGTAGAAGTACTACAATTTTGTTCATGGTCCGCATGGACAATCAACAACAGGTTCAAGGCATCCACAAAATCCGGATCGATTACATACGGTTCACTGGGAACCGCAAACATCATACGCAAAAAGTTCTCACAATAAGTCAAGTCATTGAAAGGGTCTATAAACGGTTGGCCAATCGACTTCTTGTAACTGTAAGCCGCAATCGTCGGCAGCTTGGCCAACAGGCGGTGGACGGAAATTTCAACATGCAGCGGGTCATGAGGATCGAGCGAATCCTGGTAAAACGTCGACATGCCACTGACAACCGACGACAATATTGCCATCGGATGAGCATCCCGCGGGAAACCGTTGTAGAACAATCGAATGTCTTCGTGCAACATCGTGTGCTTGCAAATCGACATGCGAAACTTTTCTAACTGCTCGGCAGTCGGCAACTCGCCATACATCACCAGGTAGCAGGTTTCCACGAAATCACAGTTGGCTGCAATGTCCTCAATCGGATAACCACGATATCTCAGGATACCGGATTCTCCGTCCAGGTAAGTGATGGCACTCTGAGCGGAACCGGTGTTCACATAGCCTTCGTCGAGCGTGATCAGGCCGGTATCGGCCCGTAACTTGCCGATACTCAAGGCCCGTTCATTTTCAGTCCCTACCACAATCGGAATATCAATTTCCTGGTCATCAATCTTCAGTTTTGCGTGCTCGGACATCGTTGCTTTCCCTGGCATTACCGTACTCATTTGACTGTCTCCATCGCGTCAACCCGTGTCCGCGAAGCCCTTCATGGCACACGCAGTTTAACTGCCGGTTGGCAACTCGACAATGAACCTAAGCTGGCAAATTTCATTTGCCAGCCAACCCACCAGCCACCAGTTGCCCCGTTGCCCCCCTATTTTCCATCATGTCTCCATAAGACACTGTCAGAACGTCAGTTGCATTAATCTGCAGGGCATCGGATAAGAACTCTAACTGGTCAGCCGCGGCCCCTCGCTGTGCGGGCGTGCTGATCACCGCCTCAAATTCAATAAAAGTCCCTAAGGCCCGTACTTCATCGATATGAATTCGGACATTTTCATACCAATAAACCGTCCGCTGCTTCTCAACGCGGGAGCGGACCCCCAGGGCAGCACTCAATAGCTGGCAAACCGCGTCAACCTCCGTAATTTCTGTCAACTGGTAGTGACTCTCCCGTGCCACTGCCTGGTCAGCCCGCTGATACCAGATTAACTGACCACGACACCGATCGATCTGTCGAAGTTTTAACCGGCCTGGGGAGCAATGAAAGTAGGTATCCAGCTGAAATTCTCGCAGCGGAGCTCGTGTCGACACTTCTTGAGCAAGCTGATGAGCGGTCTCTAAAGACGCCAGACGCGCCTTGAATTCCAAGTTACAGCAGGGTCCCTGACCACCAGGTTCGATATCCATGCCGCACAATATAGCGACTGTCCGCGGGCCGACAAGCAATCACGACCAACTGCTGGCAAATAAATGAGACCAGAATACTGCTCGTCGCTGATCAAGGAGTTGCTGGATTCGGTGGCGTCATGCCCCCTGGCCCACCATCATAAACGGTCCAGACACTGACATCATCGCGCAGCTTGGCGATGTATTCACTCAGCTGTTCATCAAAGTGCTTCTTCTGAAACACTTCCTTGATTTTCACCTGCACTTCACCGAAAGGCACATGTCCAGCCTCCCTGCGATCTAAGATGCGAACAATGTGGAATCCACGATCATCTTCGAGAACCTGACTCAATCGATTCAGTGGCAGTTTGTAGAGAGCGTCTTCGATCTGGACAGATCGCAAACTACCTTTAGCCGTCCAGTCATAGCGACCACCTTGAGCGGCCCGTAAGCCATGAGATCGCCGCTTGGCCACCGCTGAAAACGGAGCACCACGCAACACCTCGTTACCCATTTTAGCAATCAACCGGTAAGCAGCTTCCTTGTTCGGTGTCTTTGAAAAATGAGCCGACAATCGCTCCCAACGCACCTTGGCCTGAAGTTCGTAATCCTGCAAATGTTCCCGGTAGTAATCCAGCATCTGCTGGTGTGTCACTTCCCTGTTACGATTAATGTTCTGTCCAATGATCGATCGACCCAGGTTACGTTCTGCATAAAACCGCTTTTCCTGTTCCAAGGAAGATCCATACCGCCGCAACAATAAATCAAGCTGCCCCAGGGCAACTGCCTCGTTGGCCACCATCAACTTAGCCAGCCGAACCTGTTGCGGATTCTGACGAGCTAAAACCGCCAATTGCGAGAGGCTCGCCTCACGTACTTTGGCCAGTGTTTTTCCCATCGACTCTTCAAAGGATTTTTCCGTCTGCTGTTGAATCATGGGCAGTGCTTCCTCGCGACGAGCCTCCGGTATACTCCGCAGGAAAGCCACGTAGAGCATCTTTCGCTCAATCGTTTGGTCCAGTATCTTGCGCAGCAGAACATCACGCTGCTGCTGGACCTGAACCTCTTCACGACTTCTTTGTTCCGGGCTCATCCTGGTCAGTACCGACTCCACGATCATTTCCACTTGTGGCAACAAGTCACCTGCCAGTACGAATTGATCGCCCACCACAGCGATCACCTGGGCCGCCGCAAAAACCTGTCGCGGCGACTCCACTGGCAGTGGGAACTTCGATTGGGACGGGGTTGTCGCCGGTACACCAGGTAGCGACGGGTAACCGACCGGTGGCAACCGAACCGGGAAGGAACCTCCGACCGGTGGCAATGGCTGGGACGTCGAGGAAGCCGCTGCCGGTACGACCGGACCCTGGCCAGCCGGCAGCTCGTTTGGCGGCCGAGCAGGGACCGGAAAAACAGTTGCCGGAGGTGCCGACCAGGCACTGGTTACCAAACCCATCAGTAAACCAAAGAGTATCAAAGATAAAAAACGCACGAACTTAAGCTACCTCGCAGAAATATGAACAGCGACAACCACCCATTTTAAAGGCAGTTAGGATCTGTGACGCCAAGATCATTCCCCCTACGGGAACCATCAGCGGGGCAGAATTCTACGAAGGTTCGTCAGTCAACTGCAACACCAATTTCAGCAGTTCCACAATCTTGTTCCAACTAGTTTCTTCGGGGGGTATCGGGCAATAGGCAGTTTGGGCATCCACCAGTCTTAAACGACCCGGATTAAGTGCCACGAGTTGCTCCAGGCGCTGTTGATCGCGACATTTGAAGACTAGGAAGTCTTCTTCACGAAAGATCATTGAGATATTCCAAACCGCTGCTTCCAGTCGCAACCTGACAAGCAGCAGCAAACGGTCGACCGTCTCTGGTAACGGGCCAAAGCGGTCGCGCAGTTCCTCTCTCAACTCGTCGATTTGATTAAAGGCACTGATTGCAGAGAGACGCCGGTAGAGATCGATCTTGTCCCGCTGGTGGGCAACGTAATCGGCAGGCAAATAGGCGGACCCGGGCAGATCAATTTCAACGTCAGTATTGATCGGTGGTGCCATTTTCTTGAGTGAGCGGACGGCCTTTTCGAGCAACTGACAGTACAACTCATAACCAATGGTGGAAATATGTCCGCTCTGTTCATGCCCCAGCAGATTTCCTGCGCCACGAATTTCCAAGTCCCTCATAGCGATAGCAAAGCCGGCACCCATTTCACTAAATTCTTCAATCGCCCGTAAACGCCGGGACGCCGTCGGAGAGATGTACTTGGTCCGATCAATCAGCAGGTAACAGTAACCCTGGTGTTTATAACGCCCAACGCGTCCCCGCAATTGATGCAGGTCGGCCAGTCCATACCGATCGGCTTCATCGATGAAGATGGTGTTGGCCCGCTGGATATCGAGGCCATTTTCGACAATCGTAGTAGCCAACAGCAGATCAAAACGATGTGAGACAAAATCAACCATGACCTGTTCCAGTTCTCTCTCAGCCATTTGACCATGGCCGATCCCGATCGAGGCTTCCGGAACAATTTGTTTTAATTTTCCAGCAACACTCTCAATATCTTGAACACGGTTGTGGACAAAGTAGATTTGCCCACCTCGATTCAACTCTCGTAAAACGGCCTGTCGAATCAGCTTTTCCTGGAATCGTGTCACTTCGGTTTTAATCGAGCGCCGGTCTTCCGGTGGTGTCTCCAGGTTAGAAATGTCTCTCATACCGACCAGCGAAAGGTGCAAGGTCCGTGGAATTGGTGTAGCGCTGAGGGTAAGTACATCGACCGTATGCCGGACGGATTTCAGGCGTTCTTTAATCTCGACACCAAATCGTTGTTCCTCATCGATGATCAGCAGCCCCAGGTTTGTAAACTGGACATCCTTCGACGCCAGTCGATGCGTGCCAATGACAATATCCGTCCGACCCGATTGAAGACCTTCCACGACCGCACGCTGCTGTGCCGTTGTCGAAAAGCGACTCAGCTTAGCCACCTCAATTGGGAATCCAGCCAGTCGTTCCACGAAGGTCCGGTAATGTTGTTCTGCCAGGATGGTGGTGGGAACCATGACTGCCACCTGGTATCCACTGTCGACGGCTTTGAAGGCAGCTCGCATCGCGACTTCGGTTTTGCCGAACCCCACATCCCCACATAACAGTCGATCCATCGGACGTGGAGCTTCCATGTCCTTTTTCACTGCGGCAATACTCAGCTGCTGATCGGCCGTCTCCTGGTAGGGAAAAGCCGCATCAAAGTCCTGCTGCCAGGATGAATCGGTAGCAAAGGTAATGCCAGGCCGCGACTGCCGGGCCGCTTGCAACTGCAGCATCTCAGTAGCCACATCCATGACGGCTCGCTGGGCAGCTTGCTTTTGCCGTTGCCAGCTTTTCCCGCCAATGCGAGCCAACTGTGGCCGGCGTTTACTGCCTCCCACGTACTTCTGGACCAGCTCAATCCGATTGACTGGCACGTAGACATTGGTGCCACCGTGAAACTCCAGCGTGAGATGCTCCTCCGACTGGCCCTCCTGGGTGATTATTTGGAGTCCTCGGTAGCGAGCAATCCCATGTGAAAGATGAACCACCAGGTCTCCTTCACGCAATTCCAGGAAGCTGTCAATGGCTCTTCCCTGCCGCCGACGTTTGGGCCGACGGATTTCTTTTCGCTGAAATAACTCGCTAACGGAAACCAGCAATTTATTTTCCGTTACCAGTCGAAATCCAGCTGAGAGATTGCCCAGGACATAGTGAATTTGGTTGGTTGCTGCTAAGCGTGTCTCGCTGAGGATCTGCTCTAGCCGATCCACATCAGCTTGCGTGGCCCCCACCAGGAAAACTTCTTGATCACGACCCATATGATCCAACTGACTGCGCACCTTGTCCATGTCTCCACTAAACCGCTCCACAGACTCCATGGGAAAACGAAAAACCGTCTCCAGGTCACCCGGCGCTAATGCCCAGCATTGGGCCAAGCCAAATTGCTGAAGCCTCTCCAGCAGCTGCCGGTAATCATGCGTATTGGCCTCTTTTCCTAGCCGATCTTGATATTGACCGGCCAGTTCCTCTGCCTGGTCAGTTGCCAGGTTCACGATCCAACTGCCGGCAGGTAAATAGGCCGTGATAAACTCGTCATACTCACGAGTCGTTCCCGGTACCGTGATCTCCACCTGCTGCAATGATTCCAGGCTGCGTTGTGAAGCCACCTCGAATCCCCGAATCGACTCTACTTCGTCGCCAAACAGTTCAACCCGTACGGGACTGTCCCAATCGGGTGCAAACAGATCAATGATGCCGCCCCGCGAGGAAAACTCGCCCGCTAAATTGACCGCCGTCGTAGCATGAAACCCCTGGGCTACCAGCCAATCGAGCCAGGCTTCCAGATCAAACTGGTCACCCACCCGGATCGTGCGACTATTTCCCAGAACCTGCTCACAGCGGGGAACCGGGTTGAGCAAACTTTGGATACTGGTAACCACTACCGGCGGCAATTCATCAGTGGTCTCCCGCTCCTGCCGAGTCTGGATCTGCAACAACTGTTTCAACGTCCGGAGACGATCGCCATACGTCTCGTCCAACAGTTCATCCTCGCCAGCAGGCGAATCCCAGGCCGGAAAAACCATCGTCTCTGCATCAACGAATAGAGACAAGTCGTCGACAAACCGATCGACCTCGCGAGGATGCGGACAGACGACAAGCAACAAGGGGGGATGTTGTTTGAGTAGCGTGGCTGCCACCAGCGCGCACGCTGATCCCCAGACTCCGTCGATGGTAACCAGTGCATTACTGCGTAAAGCACGAATCGCCTGTTCGAAGCCTGCCAGGTTTTGCACACCACGGGACAAATCCCGCAGCCGTGTCAAACCACTGGTTGACGTCTGAGCATTGGTCATCATGTCCGGCAACGATTGTAACTGGCAAACCGTTTCGAGGGAACGACAGCTTCTGCCACTACAACTGTTTCTTCACCTGCTGCAACTGCTCAGCTGAGGGCAGGCGTTTATAGTATTCGTCCAAGGGAAAACAGCCCGAAACCAGGCCGTGACGAGGTGCCGTGGTACAGTCGCTAAAGGTCCGACAGAGACGTTTTCGCTGCAGTTTCCCCAGCTTCAACGTGTCCCTGGGCAACTCGGGATAAGACAAAACCATCCGTCCCAATCCAACCACATCGACCCAACCTGCCCGCACCACCGCTTGAGCAACATGGGGCAAGTAATCCTGGAGATATGAGTAACCGCTTCCGACCAGGGGCAATTCAGGAAAAGCCTCTTTAAAACAGCGAACCGCCTGGATCTGTCGTACCACTGCGACCAGCGGATCTTCCGGAGGCTGGTAACCATCGCTGGGAGGAAAAATCGCCGGACGCTGGAGATGAGGATTGTAGTAAGGACTGCCACAGGAAATGTTGATCATTGCTACGCCCAACTCTTGCAGCTGGGAAACCAGTTGAAACGGTTCTTCCCAGTCCCACTCAAGCGGGTCTGCTGGATTCACGCCAAAGCCATACTGGTAAGGCAACAGGTGCTCAAAGGGCATGGGCCGGCCCACTTCACGACTGGTCACAAAGGGGGGCGTGTCAAAGACACTCAGTCGCACCCCGATCATCAGCTTGGGACAACGCTGCCTAACACGCTCAATGATTTCCCGCAGCAACTGCGTTCGCCCGGAAAAATCACCTCCAAATTTTCCCGGCCGGCAGCGGGCACTGAGAAATTCATGCAACAAATAACCATGGCAGGCCTTGATATCAACAAACTGGAATCCAACCCGCTGGGCAACTTCTGCAGCAGCAACATAATCGTCGACCAGTTGCTCCAAATCTTCATCCGACCAGACCACACTGTCATCATCCGGATCAATCTGAAACTTTTCGTCCAGCAAGGGATGGTGATAAGCAATGCGTGGCTCCAGTTGCTTGCTGTGGGGTCGGGAAAAACGACCCGAGTGGGTCAACTGCAACCCCACCAGTAGATCATCCAGGGACCCAAAGTGTTCTTGATGGGCACCCTGCAATTCCGCCAGCAACGCCGCCAGGCCCTGTTGGTTGCTTCCAAGTGCCAGCGTCTGGTTGGGATTAGCCCGCCCATCCAGGCGGACAGCCGCCGCCTCGCCACCCCAAATCAGCTTCGCCCCACTGGCTCCAAAGTTGTGCCAGCGTCGCAGTGTTTTTTCTGAAGGCGAACCATCCGCTTGAGCATCCCATCCCTCCATTGGATGAATGCACCAGCGATTACCTACTTCCAGGGAACCAACCTGCCAGGGTCTCGCCATGGGAGATTCTTCTTCACGTGTCAAAATCTGATCGTCAACTGGCAATTCCAGCTGCAACTCACTCAGGCGGTCTCGCAGTGCCGCCGGTTCACGCAACTGCGCAATTTTCAGGTGTCGGTCGCTCATGCTATTCTCGAACTAAGCCATCTCCGTATCATCTGGACCTTCCTCGCCTCCAGCCGACTGAACCGGTTGCAAGGGAGCATGCAGTAAACGAAATTTCTTTTCTCCCGCAGTAAAGAACTGCACCGTGGCGGTACGCTTTGCTCCCGTACCGGTCAGTTTCAGGATTGTCCCTGGCCCGTATTCCGGATGCTTAACCAGCATCCCCTTACGGAAAGAGCCGGGTGAACAGCGCGGCTGTTGCTGCTCCGCCTGCTGGTTAAGCAGGTCGGCCGCGGTCATTAACCTGGTAGCGTTCGGATCGGTCGATCTTTCTCGACGCTCAACGGAAGTCGAGTTCGAATCATCCTGGAAATACTGTTCGTCGCCAGGAATCGCATCGATAAAATCATCCTCGTCTTCCCACTGAGGATCTCCCAAGGGCTCCATCGGTTGGACCGTTTCCATTTCCTCGCGCGGCATTTCCATGAGAAACTCACTCGGAACAACGAGCCGTTCCGTACCGCGGAACGTCCGCCGCTGGGCTAAACTTAACTGCAACTCCGCTTCCGCACGGGTAATTCCCACGAACAGCAACCGGCGTTCCTCCTCCAACTGCTCGGGATCTTCTTGGCTACGTTCATGGGGAATCATTCCCTGCTCTATCGCCACGATAAAAACAACCGGAAATTCCAGCCCCTTGGCAGCGTGTAAAGTCATCAGGGTGACCTGGTCCGGGTCATTTTCCCAACCATCTGCATCACTTACCAGCGAGGCTTGCTCCAAGAACCGTTGCAAACGATTTTCTTCCGGATGATGCTGGTCAAATTCCTGGGCAGCTGTCACCAATTCCTCGATGTTCGCCAGCCGTTCCTGATCTTCCTCGGCAACTGATTTCTCCAGGTGTGCGGCATACCCTGTCCGATCGATCACCCCGGTAATCAAGTTTTCCAGTTGATCAGCTGGTTCCACGGTCAGCGTATCGTAAATCGCAACAAACTTGGCAAACGCTACTGCCGCACGCTTGGTCAGCGACTCGATCAAGCCGGCTTCACGAGCAGCCTCCAGTAAACACAAACCATGCCGCCGCGCATGTTGCTGCAACAACTGGATTGATTTCTTGCCAATGCCGCGCCTGGGCGTGTTGATAATCCTTAAGAAAGCCAGGTCATGCTGTGGATTATGCAGTAGAAACAAGTAAGCCAGGATATCCTTGACCTCTTTCCGCTGATAGAACTCCAAACCGTGCACAATCTGGTAGGGTATTTCCAAGTTCCTCAAGGCAAATTCCAATGAACGTGAAAGTGCGTTGATGCGGTAAAAGATGGCAAAGTCACGAAAATTGCGCCGCCCCTGAGAGACCTCGCTGAGAATCGAAGCAGCGATACTGTCCGCCTCGTCTCGGCTATCGGGAAAAACGATCAGGCGTACCGGCCGCCCCGCCGCATTGTCTGTAAACAACGTCTTCCGCTTGCGATTCACGTTGTGAGATATCAACGCATCTGCTACCTGGAGGATGTTCGGAGTGCTACGGTAGTTCTGTTCCAGTCGGACCACCTGGACGTTCGGAAAGTCCCGTTCAAACTCCAGGATGTTCGACAAGTCAGCTCCCCGCCAGCCATAAATCGACTGGTCGGGATCACCGGTCACTGCCAGATTGGGCACGTGTTGCGAAAGTGCTCGAATGATGGCGTACTGCGCCATGTTGGTGTCCTGGTACTCGTCAACCATGATATAGCGGTAACGCTCATCCAACTCCTGTCGCAACTCGGCGTTGTCGCGCAGTAATTGCGCTGTGTACATCAACAAGTCATCAAAGTCGACTGCATTGGAAGCCCGTAAAGCACGCTGGTAATGAGGGTAAACCTCTTCCACAATGGCCCCGGTCGGATTTCCAGGTCGAGCCTGGTAATCTTCCGGTGAAATCAAACTGCTCTTGGCCCAACTGATCGCCGTTGCCACCGATTCGGGAGAACAGTAAGTCAATTCAACCTTTGAATCAACAAGCGCCTGCTTGAAGGCCTTGCGTGAATCCCCCGCATCAAGAATTGAATAATTCTCGGCTAACCCAACCAGGCTCGCATAACGACGCAACAACCTCGCACAAAACCCGTGAAACGTGCCCATCCAAACAGACGTATGACCAGCCAGCCGCTCCAAACGAATCCGCATTTCGTCGGCTGCCTTGTTGGTAAAAGTCAACGCCAGCATGTTGCGCGGCGCAATTCCCTGGTGCAGCAGATAGGCAATACGATGAGTGACCACACGCGTCTTGCCGCTTCCGGGACCAGCCAGCATCAAGAGCGGGCCATCCACATGCTGAACCGCCTCTTGCTGAGCTGTCGTCAATCCCTCTAATAATTCAACTACCGACGCTCCACCCAATCGCTCGTCTCCTTCCGAACTGTTCGCACGTTTTTCCTATTGCAATCTGCAATCCAGTCCTTGTAAAGCCCCTTCAGCACGCAACCTGGCAGGCCAGTTCCAGCAATGGCTCCCAACCCCGCGGAGGATCGAGGACTCTCCGTCGAGACATTTGTCCAGGGAATGCTAGCAGGTTTTCCCGCGAGTCCGTTCCTTTTTCTGAAAATAATGGGTCTTACCGATGACGAATGCTCAGTAGTTTTTGTATACTTTCGGTCACAGAATCCGCGATCGACGATGATCGCTCAAAATGGACTGCACGTTTCAACCAGGGAGGGATACCATGGGCACTCGGATTCGTTTAAGTACTACGGGAGAAAACAATCGCCTCATGAAGCAGCGCTTGGAGATGAGCACTGCCGAAATCGGCTTAAGTGTTCGAACCACCAATTGCCTCGAAGAACGGGGCATCTTTACGGTCCGTGACCTGCTCAATTGCACCCCGGAAGATCTGCTGGATATCTCAAATTTTGGTGAGAAGACACTCGAAGAAGTTTACGAGGCACTCAACAAGATCGGTTTCGAGCGACAGCGGTCAGCAGTCAGTTAGCGATTCTTGACACTGACTCCAACTTGCAAGCAGGTCAATTGCCCTTTGCCCGCGTCGCTGGTGCGAAAATAAAAGCGTCCATTTGCCAGTGCAGGCAAAGCCCGCGTCGTGCCACGTCCGACCTTGTGTTGCTGGAGTTGCTGAAATTTGTCCGGAGAGGCCCTGGCCAGGGTCAATTGACCTCTCGTGGTGAGTAGCAACAGGTGTTTCCCGGCCAGGATGGTATGGGTGACTCCAAAGTTCGGTTGGGACCACATGACCTTTCCGCTCTGCGCCTTCACGCAACGGAATTGGGCAGTTCCCACATCCTCGCGACCATGTGCTCCGTAGAGGTATCCATCCAGGTAGACACAGGTTGAATACTGACTCGACATGACCTGGTCATTCGCCCAAACGGGTTGAGCCCCTTGCAGGGAGATCTTCCGTAAACTCGCCCCAATCCCGTAACTGGCTGTCACAAATAACTGGTTGTCAAAGACCAGTGGCGTGGCGGCATTGACCGTGGGGCCCTGTTTACCGAAGGAGAAGCGAAAGAACTCTTTTCCCGTCTTGGGATCTACCGCCAGGACATTCATTCGTGTGAGAAAGACGGCCACGTTGCGACCGCCGAGTGTTGTTAGCGTGGGCGAAGAGTAACTGGCTGCCTCCTGCCCCATCTTCCAGGCAGTTTTTCCAGTTTCCAGGTCGAACGCCACCAGGCCTGCATCACCACGGCCTCCCACGTTGACGAGCAATTTTCCATCGGCTACCAGTGGAGAACTGCCAGCACCAAAATAACCATCGTTCCCTGAGAACTCGCCATAGGCATCCCGGGTCCAGTATTTTTTCCCGGTCTTCAAATCAACACAGTAAAGATCGCCATGGGCACCAAACAGGTAGATGCGGCCCGCGTGAATCGTCGGCACACAACGCGGGCCGTCATCCGGGTTGAATCCCCCTTGATAACTGGCCGGAAAATTCGTCTGCCACTGCGGCTTGCCCGTAGCCGCCGACAGGCATTCAACCCGTTCCTGGTCGCCCAACCGATGAAACACGATAACGCGATCACCGACGACGGCCGGACCGGCGAAGCCCGCACCTACTGCGTAAGACCAGTGGACCACGGGACTTTTCTTGAAACGTGCAGCGTCCAGGGTTTCTCCGATTGCCTGGCCGTTGCGCGACGGACCAAGGATCTGCGGCCAGTCGCCCGCCACTGCCGGCCGACCTGATGGAGCAAACCCAGCCAGCCCCAAGCCGACGAGCAGAGCGATCAATGAATAACGACCTGGAAACATCATGGCACCTCTTGTTCCTAAAGCGGCTTCCGCCAACGCAACTTGATGGCAAAGAAATCCGCTGAATCCTCTGCCGGGTCGGCTACCTCTCCGGAAAAGGTCAACTTAAGATAACGCAGATTCATCTGCAGTACGCCCGCTGATTGGAGTACAATCGGTGGCACTCGTCAAGCGCCGAGTGAGCACGAAGCAGTCGCTAACACACTAGTTATTTTCCAGGGGAGCTTCGTCCATGGCCCGATTCTTTCGGCTCTGGGGAAAAAAGCGGGGGGAGCGCCGTAGTGGGCCCCGGCGGCTGGGCGAAATCGGAGAAGCAGCGTTTTTCAGCGCCCTGGTGCTGCTGGGCTTCGTGTTGCTGATCAAGTTCCTGGTGGAGCAAGTTGGCAGTGAAGCACCAGCCGAAACCATGTTTGGCTTAACCTTAGGGGTCATGGCGCTACTGCTGATCCTCGGTTCCGTAGGCCTGGTCTACACTCTTGTTCAAATGAGGATCTCGACGGAACGACGTTCCGCCATGGCACAAAGGGCAACACAACTTCCCTTGATCCGGCAAACCTCTCAATCTCAACAGGATCATCCCCAGGTCCCGCAAGACTCGGACCTTACCAACAGTCCAGGCATTCGACTTGCCTACCGGCTGCCGGCAAACGAATCACCCCTCTGGCAGATGGGAGCTGCCATCACCTTCTTCCTGCTTTGGGTCACGATCACGCTTTCGCTAAGTGTCGCCGTGCTGGCCGAACACGAGCCGGGAAAACCACGCTGGTTTTTGTTCGTGATGCTACCCGTCTGCGCTGCTGTCGGTGGCTGGTCCGTCTTCTACCTCTGTCAGCAATTGCGACGCTACACAGGGATCGGTCCCACTCACGTCGAAATCTCTGACCATCCACTGCACCCCGGACACCAATACGCGCTGTTTCTCTCGCAAGCCGGCAAATTGGAATTCGAGTCATTCCGTATTGCACTGGTTTGCCAGGAATCGGCCACCTACCGGCAGGGCACAGATACTCGCAACAGCACTCAGTGTGTCTACCATGAAGAACTGCTGTTTCGCGAGAGTATTGAAGTTCAAACAGGGTTGCCATTCGAACAGGAGTGTGAGTTTCAAGTCCCTCAGGACGTGATGCACTCATTCGCCGGCACCCACAATTCCGTCCAGTGGAACCTGACCGTCAATGTGCAAACCCAACAATGGCCCCCCTTTCGACGCACCTTTCCCGTCGTTGTCTACCCACCCGCTCCCGTCCCCAGGGAGAAAACCTGATGGAACCGTTGATCAGCATCCGTCTCGACCGACCTCAGAGAGCGTATCAAGTTGGAGAAACAATTCACTGCCAGTACCAGGTGGACCGGGTCAAACTTAACCAGTTGCAAGCGGTAGAAGCCTCTTTGCTTTGGTACACGGAAGGAAAGGGGGAAGAAGATCTGGGCGTTCATTACTTTCAGCGAAACATCCCCACTGCAGACGAACCGGATATACGTGCCTTAAAGCAATTCCAGACGACGCTGCCTGGCAGCCCTTTAAGTTACGAAGGAATTATCCTCAAGATTCAATGGTGTGCCCGAGTACGTGTCTTCCTGCAAGACGGAACTACTTATACCCAGGACCAGGCGTTCTTGTTAGGAAAAACCCCGGTAGCTCAAATCGTCCAGCCATGATCCACTCGACAAACGTCATACCAGCAGCCAGCTTTACAACTAATCCATTCGCAACGCGCTGGACAAGACCAGATGCATGCCTGTTTCTCTTTCCTCCGAATACCAATATCCAGCAATTGCTGGACCAACTCCACCAGCAGCAGGGCTGGGGACAAATCGTCGGCCCCCATGGCAGTGGAAAATCAACTTTACTGGAATCGCTAAAACCAGCACTCGAAAGTCGTGGCCACCAGCTGGCCCATTATGCATTGCACCAGGGACAACGACAGTTACCCATGAAGTGGTCCGACAACTTACTGCAGCATGCCACCCAAGTTGTCGTTGATGGTTTTGAACAGTTGTCGAAACTTTCCCAGTACCGGCTAAAACGATACTGCCGCAAGTTCGACAAGGGATTGCTAATCACCACACACCAACCTCTCGGGTTTGCTGATCTGATCCATCTGCAACCAGACCTCGCAACCGCCCTGCGCGTGGTAGCTCATTTACAGCGCAACCATCCCGAGATCATTCACGAGGATGATGTACGCCGTCATTATCGGCACCACTCTCATAATCTGCGAGAAATGCTGTTCTGTTTATACGACCTGTTTGAAAAACGACGGCTGGAAACAGGCGCGCCCGCAGACTCTGTCTAAATCTCGGCAGTGACCCCTCGACGTAGTTCTTTTCAGCAAACTTTTTGCTGAAAAGAACTTCCCTGACGTTTTTCCAACCTACTCTTTCAACAGGCAGGGTTGTGTTACAAACAGCAGGACCGAAATAAACCTAAATGCTTATCAAATTAGGACTTACAGTCTCAGAGCAGTTGACAAACTGGGGCTCAACGATCAAACAAGAAGTATCGAGGTCCCCTGACCGCCCTGGTCAGTGGGCCACCTCAGGCCCACTTAGGAAAGCAATGTTATGGTTTCAACACGCAAGATCATCTGTACCGGTTGTCTGACACTTGGATTAATCCTGACAGCGCAGCCCAGTCAGGCTAATTTCTTTGACTGGATTGCCGGCCGGGCACCCACTCCGTGGGCAATCCCAGCAACACCTGTCCGTACAAATCGCGTCTTTGCCTGGCAACCAGTCACCACGACAACAAGTGTGCCGTCGGTGGTTGCGCCAACTCCTGCTCCCCAAGCAGTCGTCAACTACGCACCCATAACCCGTTATCGAACGCAGTGGGTGCAAGTGCCCGTGACTACTTACCGACCGGTTTTCGGAACCAATGCCCAGACCGGCTGGCCCCAGTTACAGATGCGAGCTTGTCAACGTTACGTCTGGCAAGTGAGACGAGTACCGGTTAGCGTAATGCGGCCCTCGTACCGAACTAATTTCAACAGTATCTTTCCCTGGTGTTGGAACTGGACTCCACGAACGAACAATTGTTGCGCAGCTCAAGTTGGACCCATCACGACGGCCAGCCCGCAACCTTATTATTCAGGGCCGGATGCCAGGCAACCTGCCCTGGCCTTACCCCTCGAAACAAATGCGCCATCCTCTTCTGGTAGCGCGGCAGATCAAGTTCCCTCCCTGCCTAGCCAGACTCCTCAATTGAACACAACTCCAGAGGGCAGTGACAACGGAGCCAGCAACCGTTCTACCGACTTGCCGGTAGCCAATGGCCAGTCCATTTTACGACGCCCAGTCGACAAATCTGCTCCAGGCCTTGAACCGAGTAAACCGCGAGTCATTGGACCTGCGAAAACAGAACCTATTCCGGATCTCGATCGACAACCCCTGTTGCAAAATCAGGGTCCCCAGTTGTTGAATCCGCGTGACCGCACCGCCCGGGCAACCCACTTAAACCAGTGGACCAATTTTGGTGCCATCCAGTGGGCTTCCATGCCGCCAGTGCGATCGGCCTCAGTTGCAACCAGTCGGGCTTCCCGCCAAGTAATTCAGCAGCCGAGCGGAGATCGTCCGGCACCCCTGCGATGGGAGCGAATCCAACCGTAGGCAACTGGCAACTGCCGTCAGCCAGTATCTTTCACTGCAAACAGGCCCTTGCTGGGCTGTTACTGCACCTCACGGCTAGCAGGTCTAGGGGCCTGTTTATTACACTCATCAACAGGCTGGTGAAAAATCCAGCTACCTGGAATCCGCGCCTGGTTGAATGAGACCCCGCAATGCCTGCAAACCTGACAACGCAGTATCACAAAGCCGAGCGGGCTTATCGTCAGGCGACAACGCCCGAAGAGGAGCTTGAGTGTCTCCAACTGATGCTCCGCGAGATCCCCAAACATAAGGGGACAGATAAGCTGCAATCGGATCTCAAACAGAAAATCTCTCGCATCAAGAAAGAATGTCAGCAACAATCCCAATCCGGAAAGCGGGGCGGATCGCGAATACCGCGCCAGGGGGCTGGTCGCGTCGTCGTTATCGGCGGCCCAAACTGTGGTAAGAGTCAACTGGTCAAAAGCCTGACTCGGGCAACCCCCGAAGTCGCTCCCTACCCGTTCACCACCCATGAAGCCAGCCCTGCCATGATGGAATTTGAAGATGTGATGGTGCAGTTAATCGACACTCCACCGATTACCAGTGACTTCCTCGACCCGACAACTCAAAGCCTGGTCCGTGGGGCGGATTTAATTCTCTTGCTAGTCGATCTCGACAACGACGATTGTGCAGAGAACGTCCGTGACGTGATTGAACGATTACAACAAACCAAGACCGAACTGGGAACCGAGTCCTTTTTGGACGAAAACGACATCGGGTGTTCTACGACACGTACCTTGGCCCTGTTAAACAAGTGTGACTTGGACGAATCCGCTGATCGACTTGCCTGGCTCCATGAAGTCTATCCCCTGGAGTTTGAGACCTTCCAGATTTCTGCCATCCAAGAATCTTCGCTGGCAGATCTCAAGCGTGCTGTTTTCGCCGCACTGGATATCGTACGTATTTACACGAAAGCACCGCACCAAAAGGAACCCGATTTCAAGCAACCGTTTACTATTGAACGCGGTGGTACGGTCGCTGATGTTGCTCAACTCGTCCACAAGGACGTCGCCAAAAACTTAAAACACGCTCGTGTCTGGGGAGCCAATGTTCATGATGGCACGACCGTGAAAGGAGATTACGTTCTTCAAGACAAGGATATTTTGGAACTGCACATTTAGATTCACGACATGCCTGCTCCGGCATCACCCACAAACCGACAAGCGACTCATCAATCATGGACAATTCAGAAATCGCCACCACGCTCGATCAATTAGCTGACTTACTCGAGTTCCAGGGAGCCAATGCTTTTCGAATTCGGGCTTACCGTAACTCCGCGCGCGTGATCCGTGACTATCCTGAATCGATTGCCGCAGTGATTGCCAGTGACCCCAAATCCCTGACCAGCATCGACGGTATTGGCAAAGGGGTGGCTGAAAAATGCGTAACGCTGGTGCAAAGCGGGGAACTCCCGCAAATTCATGAAATCCTCCAACAAATTCCCCCCACGGTACTGGACCTGCTGCGGGTGCCCGGACTGGGCCCCAAGAAAGCGGCCTTGCTGCATCGTGAACTGGGCATTGAGAATCTTGCTCAACTGGAACTGGCTTGCCAGCAGGAACAAATTCGCGAGTTGAAAGGCATGGGCCCGAAGACCGAACAACAAATCCTGCAAGGCATTGCCATCGCCGATGCAGCTAACCAGCGAATCTACTGGTGCGACGCTGATAAAATCGCGGGCGAACTGAGATCGCACATGAGCACTTGCGACGCGATCGACCAGTTTGATTTCGCCGGCAGTTACCGGCGCGGCAAAGAAACTGTCGGTGATCTGGATATGCTGGTCGTTTCCAGCAACAGTGAACAAGTGATGGATCACTTTGCCAGTTTTCCCCGCGTGCAAGAGATTATTGCCAGGGGCGAAACCAAGATGAGCGTCCGCTTAAAGACCAGCTTCCAGATTGATCTACGAGTTGTCAGCGAAGACTCTTTTGGGGCAGCTTATCAGTACTTTACGGGTTCCCAAGCGCATAACGTCCAACTCCGCGGCCTGGCCCGGAAACGGGGACTAAAAATCAATGAATACGGTCTCTTTCAAGTCGGCGAGGAAGGCGATGTTTACATCGCTGGCAAAACAGAAGAAGACCTTTATGCGGCACTCGACCTGCCTCTCTTTGCGCCGGAACTGCGCGAAGCACGACGTGAGTTCGAATGGGCAGAAAACAACTCGCTTCCAGAACTCATTACCGAAGCAGATATTCGTGGCGACTTGCACATGCATACAACGGCCAGTGACGGAAAACACAGCCTGCAGGAAATGGTCCAGGCGGCTCGCCAGCGCGGTTTGAACTACATCGCCATCACGGACCATTCACAACGGGTCACCATGGCCAACGGACTCAATCCCAAGCGACTGCTTGATCAATGGAAAATGATCGATCAATTCAATAAGACGCTCGAAGATGGTTTCCAGGTACTCAAAGGGATTGAATGTGACATCCTGGAAAAAGGGGGCATGGACCTCCCCGATGAAGTCCTGGCACAAGCGGACTGGGTGCTGGCAGCCATTCACTACGGGCAAAAGCAGCCTCGTCAACAGATCACCGCACGCCTGCTCGAGGCCCTCGCCAACCCGCATGTCTGTGCCGTGGCACACCCCACCGGACGCCTGATTAATCGCCGTGAACCTTATGCCGTCGACATGGAAGCTGTTTTCCAGGCCGCCCGCGAGTACAAGAAAGCACTGGAGCTGAACGCCAATCCCGTCCGCCTGGACCTCGATGACATCCAGTGTGCCACGGCGAAGAGCTACGGGATTCCCCTGGTCATCAATACCGACGCCCATCACGTCGACGGGCTCAACGTCATGCAATACGGTGTTCTGCAAGCCAGACGCGCTGGCTTAACACGGGATGATGTGCTCAATACGCAAACCTGGAAAAAACTGCGCTCGCAAATCGGCAACGGAAACACCTAGCTGCCCAGCTACCAGAAATCACGCGTCAAACGCTTTTAAGAAAAAGCAGCCCGCAACTGGTCGAGGTATTTCGGACACTCGGTCCGAGGATTACCATTCTCTTCATATTCGAGCACGATATAACCACGGTACTTGGCCGCTCGCAACATCGTTGCCAGGCGTTTGAAATCGCTCGGCTGCTTGCCACGACCCGGACCAGAAACAACCACCTTCACTTGAACATTAAGGCAGTACGGAGCAACTTTCTCCAAGTCACCGTAAATATCTTCCGTGTGAAAATTACCGGTATCCAGGTTGACCCCGAACCAGGGGCTCTTGACGTCTCGAACAAAAGCCAGCAAGCCGTCTGCCGTGCTGGTTGGCCCGCCATGGTTCTCCAGTGCCAGGTGCACCCCGTGTTCCCCAGCGTAAGCACAACACTCTTCGATCGCCGAGACCATCAGCGCGTGGGATTCTTTCGGGCTGTGTCCTTTTTTCGGGTGTCCCGCAAAGATGCGAATGACCGGAGCGCCCAACATCTCCGCATAATCAATCCACTTCTTCACATGGGCAATCTGCCCCTGCCGCTGCTCCCCGTCCGGATGCCCAAAGTCGTTTCCAACCGCGGTTCCGGAGACATCCAGTCCCTGTTTGAAGCAGTGTTGCTTAAGCCCATAGATGTACTCCGAAGTGATCTTGGCGGGGAAGTAATAGGAAGTGAGCTCCGTTGCATCGAGCTGAAAACTGGCACAATCGTCCACGAAATCCGCCATCGTTAGTTTTGCCGGCTTCCCTTTGAGCAAATTACGGTAACTATAAGCGGCCAGGCTAAAGCCAAAGCGAGCCTTCCCCTTACGCTCAATCGGCTCAATCGCCTGCACAGGATTGGTACCTGTCCACCATCCACCTGCTGCCACCAGGGAACCCAACGTACACTGGCCAAGAAACTTGCGGCGATCTCGTACTGGTTGCATCTGATTGATACCTCCCAACATCCAGGATGAAACGAACTCGTGCCGACCAGCACACGTCGACACCTGCTGACTATTCTGGGCCAAGAGTCAGGCCAACGCAAGTCAAGCAGCAAGGAACCCCACAACTGTTTAAACCGCTGCCAGCGATCGAGCCGATCCGGGCAAACGCCTGGCCAGGCTTCGACAAACTCCCGGCGGCAGAAACGCTGCGCTGGCTACCAGCATGACCAGGCAAAAACCTGATAAACCGGTTAGCACGGCCAGCGACGCCCACATGACCAGGGCAATTAGCAGCAACAGGGGACGCAGCAGGGTTTTCCAGATCAACAAGGGAAAAACCAGCTCAAAGGCAACAATCGCATGCGTCCAGGCTTCCAACAAGAATCCCTGCTCACGCAGGAACGTTAAATCAACCGGGCGTGAACGTACCTGGGACATCAGGGTCCAGACTGCTGTCCCCTCCCACCAAACCTCGCCAGAAAGCTTCGACAACCCCATCAATAAGTAAAATGCCACGCAATGGACTTGAATAAGTCGCAAACTGAGGGTCGCCGTCCAACAACTGGCCACTTGAGATGTCTTCTTACCCGTCTCTTGTCGACGCCCTGCTCTCCATCGATCCACCGACAGGTAAGTCCCACACGGTCCCAGGCAAAGATATAAGAGCAACATCGACAGCACGGGCTCAAAGGGTCCCGTCAGAACTGGTTGCCGGTGAATATAAGAGAGTACCACCAGCAGCGACAAAACAGACGTGATCCGAGTAAAGGCGCCGATCGTGAACAAGACCAGGATTAATCCACCGACGACATGACAGACCCACAAGGCTCCCGGCGTTGCGGCCCAGTCCAAAAAGGAGAAGAAAATCCATCCCCGACCCCCTGAACTCCCGCGAATGGCCTCCACCGTATCGGCCGACATCAGGCCACCGGCAGCAAAGAGTCGAGCCAGATCCGTGCTAAAGGAGAGCAGGTAAGTAAGTGACAGCAGTCCCACGGCAATACGCAAGAGACAAATCAACAAGGGATCACTCGGTGCAAACCAAAAGCGATTCCAAGAACGGCCCGCTCGCTGGTTCAAATCAGTCCAATAATTCGCTGTGACTGGTGACATAACAATCCTGTTGAAAGTTTTCAATTCCCGGCAACTCAACGACCCGGATCCGCTGGCGACTGGTTCTTTTCCGTAGCCGCTCGTTCCAATTGAGCTGCTTCCTGGTCCGTCACACGCTTCTGCACGCGGAGTAATCCTTCGGCGAACCAGACATCCGCCTCATAAACCTTGCGGTGATATTGCGCAGCAGCAGGATTCTCAGGAAAACCGGCAGCCAAGTCCTCCACGCGACGTGGTTGCGATTCATGCTGCTGGCAACGGACAATCGCCTGACGATCCGCCCCCTTCTCTAATACCAGTCCAGCGGCGGCCCGCGCCAAGGCTGCCGTCAGATGATCGTTTTCTGCCCGCGCATGATACGCAATCGCATAAGCCAAACGCCGATAGCGGCGCCTGGCAAATCCCCAGCGATTGCCTCGCTCCAGGGTTACCCGGTCGTTCTGCAAATCGCTCGCTGCGGTTGACGAATTACTGCTGGTCACCAGATCCACTTCCAGGAAATGATCGTCATCGAGCGGCTGACCCTGGGTTAAATGATAAGGTGTAAAATCCGGATCCAGGTTTACCAGGCCCAAGTACGGTTGCAAGACTTCCATCAACCGGGCCTGCAAAGTCGAGCGATGCAGGTTACTCGATAAGGCAACTCCCACGCAGGCGAGATGAATAAGCAACAACAACGAGACAACACCGGTCCCGCCACTAATCGCTTCCCGCGGTTCTGACTCCGGTCTCACCGGTGTTGCAGAACGCTCTGTCTGATCCTCAGTTACCATGGCCAATCGTTTCTTCACCGATTACGAGCACAAGTGACATGGCGCAATCCCTGCGCAGAAAAACAAGAAGTCCTTTCTGTTAAGAATCGGTCCTCGACAAGTGACCAGCCCAGTTTGCTGACTAGACACCCTAGAATCGACGGCATCGCTTCAGAACAGACAAAAAAAAAGACCGGACCTCTTACGAAGTCCGGTCGCATGGATCATACCGGCTAATGGGAATCCACGGTCAGTAAATCCCCTGCCAGGTATCCCTGGTTACTAACGGTAGCTTACACGATGGTAAACCAAAGGAGCTCTGCGAAGTCGCGGAACTCGTGTTTCCTTCGGTGGCGGAGGAGCAATCTCTCCCTTAGCCTTGGAACCACTGCAACCCTTGGAACCACTGCAGCGCTTGGAGCCATGACCTTTTTTACTGCCATGACAACGTGTTTTCGTGAGCGTTGCACCATCACATTTCTTGGCACCTTTCTTGGCACCACTGCAGCCATGGCAACCATGGCCAGCAATCACTTGCGTGTCACCGCCAATCATGGCGATTGCGACGAACGCGAAAAAGATCGCGACGCCAAAAAGAATCGTTCGATTCATCCCAATATCCTCCACGTGAAAAATAAACCCAATCTGGGCGAAACGAAGCCGCCCGGGCACACCCTGTTTTCTGCCAGATAACAATAAACTGCGTATACTACAAAGTTTATAGCAAATACCTAGCTTACGTTGCTAGGCTACCACGGACCCTGGAACTGTCAAGCAATCGTCGTACTACAACCACGAATTTGCCAATCTTCTCGAAACACGTAGCAAGAGTAGGCATCATACCCCCCCTTGCGAGTGGTTTCCTTGAATCGTCCCGTTTAGCGAGGGGCTGGACGAGCCGGACGCTCGCTAACACGCGGCGCATGGCTGTCGGCAGGGCGATTGGCTAACTCGGTATCAACCGAGTCCCACTTGCTAAGCATCTCCTGGGGATCTTCAAAATTCAAATAGGTAAGTTCTCGATGAGGGTCGATACGGGCTGCCATACCGGCCACTCGCCAGCCATCAGTTTGAGATCGAAGTACCCAAACAATTTCATAGCGTTGCCGGTTCCCATCCGTCGCCGGCTCGGACCAAATACTGTTGACGTAGGCGCCACCTTCAACCAGTTCAACTTTTCCCACTTGATACTGGGCGGCAGCTGTACCGGGAGGTTGGACTGCCAACTGGTGTTTCTTCGTTTCCACCCGTGCTTTTTCTGTCAGCAGTTGGGTGACTGCATCCGCGTCACCTTGACAAAGTGCCTGGAGAAACTGGGTAACGATCTGTTGTGGTGTGGTATCCGCATCAGGTTGTTGTTTGGGAGTGGAATTTAGATCGACAACTGGAGCAATCAATGAACCGTTTTGTCCGGTAATTGCCGGCGATTCCGGCTCCGCTGATTCCTGTTGGCAGCCGTTAAGGAGAGTTGCCACCGCCACGCATGCTAGCATCCAAAAGCTCGTTTTCATGAAGTCACCGTTTGCGACAAGAAAGATTTCCAGGAAATGGCCGAATAATCTGTTCCCCGTAAATCGCTTGATCGGTCTCTGTCAGCGATCCTTTTTGCGGAAAACACGGCGAGGAGTTTCGCAGGAAGGGAACGGCAGGTCAAGATGAAATCAAGGCAAAGCGACAGTGGGGGCTAGAGTGATTTCAGGTAGGCAATCAGATCAGCTAATTGCTGTTCACTCAGCTGGCCAGAACCGCCCACGTCTTCTGGTGCGTGGTATTCGCTGAGAACTTGCTGCAATGTTTTAGCCCGTCCGTGATGCATTAAACGCACTTTACGATAAACACCTGAGAGTGTTGGCGTATTAAAGCCCTGGTACTTGTCCTTTTCTTCGCCGAGCCCCAGGTCATGGATTTGACCGTCGGTGAAATGGGGTCCCTTATGGCAGCTAGCACACCCAGCCTGGGAACTCATGAAAACAGTTTGCCCCCGTTTGGCGGCCGGGCTCAGGCTACCATCCCTCTGGCGATAGGGGTTCGGGGGTGGTTGCAGAGTCTTCAGGTAGGAGAGCAGGTCGGTAACATCTTGTTCGCTTGGTTCTTTCCCGAGCATCGTCGAGGTAATACTCTTGCGCATAGCGGCGGTCAGATCTGTTTGCCAACCGTGCCAGGTCCAGGGGGCCGTTTGTTCGACAGCGTAGAGGGGCAGCACGGTTTTAAAGGTGAAGGCGGTACCATCATTAAAGGTATCCATGCGTTCCGAGTTAATACCACCTTCATAGTGACATGAATGGCAACTGTACCATTGGTCGAGGCTACGTTGCGCATCGTGAAAGATTACTTCTCCGCGTCGAGCGGCGGTAAGTACTGGTGTTTTCCCCAACTCGATCTGACCTACCAGTTGCCGTTTATCCAGGTCGATGATCTGGATCGCGTTGTGCAAATAATTCGCGACGTAGACGATGTGATTCTGGGAACCAAACTGCATGCCCATCGGTCGCCCGCCTACGGGGATTCGGTAGAAGCGGTTTTGATCTCTTTGCAAGGCAGGGATCAAGTGGTCGGTATCCCCGTATTCCTGGAAGGGTAGACCGGGTTGACGGTAGACGAGCAGTTCATGGCTGCCAGAAGCGGCCAGCACAATGCGGTCTTCCTGGGGGCTGAGTGCCAGCCCGTGCGGATCACCTACCGCTTGCCCGCGGACATCCAGAGAGAAGGATTCGCGGCGACCTGGTTTATCAAGGCGAACACGTCCCAAACGGCTCGCCAATACCCAACCGCGCTGAATGTTGGTCTTGGTGACCGGATTATGATGATAGAACATCCAGGGAAAGTAAGCGTACTGGCCGTCCTTGGAGACTTGCATGTGTCCCACATTTATCGCCACGAACCGCTGCAATGAAATCATCTTCTTGGTAACGGTATCGACGACCGAGACACCACCATCTCCGCTGGCCCCGACTGCCAGTCGTTTGCCATCCGGTGACAGACCCAAGTACCTGGGCCAGCGACCCACGTCGACAGTTTCGACGAGTTTCCCTTGCTGCAGATCGATCACGCCAACCTGATTGGCCGCATAGAGGGCGACGTACGCCCGTTTATTGTCGGGACTGATCGCCACATCATGGGGTTGCCAGCCCGTATGAATAACAGCCACGGGGACTAGTTTTTTCTTCGAGACTTCCAGCACATGCAGATTCCCAGAGTAACTGCAGCCAACATAGACACGGCGCCCCAGCGGACCGAGGGTCACACCGACAGGACGGTCTCCAACCCGCACTTCATCCCAGACGACACCTTCTCGGAGACTCACCAGGCTCACCGAATGCGACGACTGGTTGGCCGTTACGGCCCAGGCCTCGGTACTATTGATAGCCAGATCAACCGGCGAACGATGTCCGGCGATGGTACCAGCGGTTTGCTGGGCAACTGCTTGCCCACTGACAAGAAGCAGGCTGTTACAAACAAGCCACCAGCAGAGTTGATTGCCATGAATTCTGTGCATCTGGAGTCCTCTTTACTGGAAAAACTCAGCTCTTATCTGGCTGTCAACTATTCTTCATCATCGCGCAACTTGGCCAGTACACTGTAATCTTCCAGTGTACTGGTATCCCCGACTGTCTCAACACCGGAAGCAATATCACGTAACAACCGACGCATAATTTTACCACTGCGTGTTTTCGGCACGGCACCGGTAAAGCGAATATCATCAGGTTGCGCCAGGGCACCAATTTCTTTTCGCACATGCTGTTTTAGTTCATTACGCAGTTCATCACTCGGTTCCGCATTCAAGAGAGTCACGAAAACAGCAATCGCCTGGCCCTTGATCTCATCGGGTCTGCCAACCGCTGCCGCTTCTGCCACGTTGGGATGGCTGACGAGAGCACTCTCCACTTCGATCGTGCTGAGGCGATGTCCGGAGACGTTAATGACATCGTCAATACGTCCCATGATCCAGTAGTAGCCATCCTTGTCGACCCGGGCATTGTCACCTGCCAGGTAGTTATGGGGCACTTTTTCCCAGTACTGTTCGCGGTATCGCTCGTCGTCACCCCATATTCCCCGTAGCATGCCAGGCCAGGGATGGGTCATTACCAGCCAGCCTCCCTGGTTGTCTGGCACCGGCTCGCCCTGTTCATCGACAATCGCCGGCAGGATTCCGGGCAGCGGTTTCGTGCAACTGCCCGGCTTGGTTGCAATGGCACCGGGTAATGGAGACATCATGATGCCACCGGTTTCGGTTTGCCACCAGGTATCAACAATCGGGCAACGTTCTCCACCAACCAGCTCGTGGTACCACATCCAGGCTTCTGGATTGATTCCCTCGCCCACCGTACCAAGCAGATTCAAGCTGGACAGGTCATGCCTGGTGACATGCTCATCTCCCCACTTAATGAATGCTCGAATTGCAGTGGGTGCCGTGTAAAGGATGTTGACTCGATATTTCTCGATCAGTTCCCAGAACCGATTTTCGGCTGGCCAGTTAGGAG
>Ga0310342_100000228_pt1 | contig 29321 bp, 18 predicted proteins | sample S15DNA20500_MG_FD_206155 | JGI IMG/M metagenome (GOLD analysis project Ga0310342, IMG submission 206155) | Marine microbial communities from station ALOHA, North Pacific Subtropical Gyre - S1503-DNA-20-500_MG | ecosystem: Environmental > Aquatic > Marine > Oceanic | place: Pacific Ocean: North... | reverse complement strand
AGGATTGCCTCGGCATGGGCAGGTCTTTGTAGCGCTCCTCGAACTTCCGGTCGGGTTGTTCGGGGTAGTGGGGGATGTTGAAGGCCATGTAGAGGAAGAAGGGCTTGTCCCGATGGGCGTCGATGTAGTCGAGGGCGCGATTCGTCATCAGGTCCGGGAAGTACTCGTCGCGCTTGAAGATCTCCACGTTGTTCTCGTAGAGGTCGTGGAAGCCCTGCCCGTGCAGGAAGAAGTGGTTGTAGTTGTCGATGAAACCGCCGAGGTGGCCGAAGTGGTGATCGAATCCCTGGGCCAGCGGATCGTGGCCTTCCTTGGCGCCGAGATGCCATTTCCCGAAAATGGCGGTGGCATAGCCTGCCTTCCGGAGAACTTCCGCGATGGTGACCTCGGAAGCGGCCATGTTCCGGTTGCGGCTGTCGCTGCCCTTGCGGTCCCCCTGGGTCCAGTGGACCACGCCCGAGCGCTGGGGGTGGCGACCGGTCATGAGGAGGGCCCGGGCCGGGCAGCAGACCGTGTGAGCGTAGGCCTGGGTGAAGCGCACCCCGGTGGCCGCCAGGCGGTCCATGGCGGGAGTGTAGAGATCCTTCGATCCGTAGCAGTTGGCATCCAGGGTGCCCTGGTCGTCGGTGAGGAAGAGGACCACGTTGGGCCTGGCGGCCAAGGCCAGGCTGCCGAGTGCGAGGAGGCCGGTGAGAACGGAAACGGGAAGGTTCATCGTCAGCGGGAAGGGAAGCAGGCAGGCGGACCTGCTTCAATCCTGCAAAAAAAACCGGGGACTCCGCGTTGGCGGAGCCCCCCGGGGCGTAAGATTCAGTGGATTGCAGCAGGCCAGATCAGGCCCCTTCAGCCGGCGGGGCAGCGGGCGGGGCAGCAGGAGGATCAGCCGGAGGGGCCGGAAGGGCACTTGCTGCCGCCGCACCCTGGTACTGGGCGCCGCCGAAGGCGAGGATGAGAATGAAGATCGGAAAGAGGAGAATCAGCCCTGCCGCAAAGCCATCGCTTTTCCCGAAGCGTTTAGCCTATGTCCACTCTTTAAGAACTTTCCCCTCTTTGTCCTTAAAGGAGCCACATAGAAGCATAATCCAGTCGACCAAGACCCATATACCAAGACCTCCTAAGGTGAGTATTTGGGCAATCCCACTGCCTGCTTTTCCGACATAAAACCTGTGGATGCCCAGGAAACCGAGAAAAAAGCACAACAGGAACGCAGGGAGTATCTTCTTTTCTGAAATTTCAGCCATAAGTAATGGTATCTACACAGTGTCAGGGAAGCAACTATAACTTGAGTGGCATGAAGAGCTTGGATTCTAACATATTATTGTGTTAGAAATAAGCTCAAATTGGATGTTGAGGCAGCGCGTTAAGCAAGGAGAGCAAAAACGATTCCATCCGCGACATTTGCCGTGTTGTCCTTAGCGTGGTGCGCTCCGACCACTGGTCTTGAATTCCTCCAGCCTGGCCTTGAGTTGCTTGACCAACTGGGGGTTCCCGGCGGCGAGGTTGTCCTTCTCTCCGGGATCCCTGGCGAGGTTGTAGAGTTGTCCCGGGGCGTCGGGAGCATTGTCTGGAATGGCAAACTTCCGGAGGGCGCCACGAGCATAATTGTTGCCACCGGACCCCTTGTGATCGAGGTACTTCCAGTCGCCCTTGCGGATCGCGAGGGCCAGGCTGATGGTCTGGTGCAGGGTGTGGTCCCGGACCGGCTTGGTGGTCTTGCCCAGGAGAACGGGGAGCATGTTGAAGCTGTCCTCGGCTGCGTTGGCTGGCAGTTTGGCCCCGGTGATGGCGGCGCAGGTGGCCATCAGGTCGGTGAGGCAGACGGTCTGGCTGGTCCTGGTGTTTGCCTTAATCCGGCCCGGCCACCGCGCCACCATGGGAACGCGGTGCCCGCCCTCCCAGTTGTCCCGCTTCACACCACGCCAGGGGCGGGCGCCATCGTGCTGGTACTTGCTGCGCATGTTGATCACGGTGCCGACCTCGGGACCGTTGTCACTGGAGACGATGACCAGGGTGTCCTTCGCGAGGTGGAGCTCGTCGAGTTTCTGCAGGAGTTTTCCGACCACATGGTCGAATTCAAAGATGAAGTCCCCGTGAGGGCCCGCCCCGGTCTTTCCCTTGAAGTCCCTGCCGGGGAAGGAGGGCAGGTGCACGGCCTGCAGGGAGTGAAAGAGAAAGAAGGGTTTCCTGGGGATTTTCTTCGCGTGCCCGTCAAGGAACTGCAGGCTTTTTTCGAGGAAGACCATGTCGACCTCCTCGAGGTCGAATCCGGGGGCGACGAGTCCGGGGCGGCAGTCGAAGGACCATTCGTGCTTCGGGAGTTTGCTTTTGTCGACCTGACCGGTCGGCGGCACCGGGATCCGGTCGCCTTCCATGTAGGCGTAGAGCCAGTCGGTGGTGGGACAACAGACCGTGCCGAAGAAGTGGTCGAAGCCACGATGCACGGGGCCGTCCGGAACGGGGCGGGTGTAGTCGACCCGCCGGACCGCCTCCAGGCCGTTCCTGTTGATGGCCTTGCCGTCCTTGTCGAAGAAGGTCATCCCAATATGCCATTTCCCGGACAGGGCGGTGCGGTAGCCCTGCTTCTTCAGCATCCCGGGCAGGGTGAGGCGTTCCTTTTCGATGAGGCAGGGCCCACCGACTCCGGTGAAGACCCCGCGGTAATTCAACCGGAAGGCCATCCGTCCGGTCATGATGCTGTAGCGGGTGGGGGTGCAGACCGTGGATGGGCTGTGGGCGTCGGTGAAGAGCAGTCCTTCCTTCGCGAGGCGGTCGAGGTTGGGGGTCTGAACCTTGCTCTCGGGATTGTAACAGCTGACGTCCCCGTAGCCGAGGTCGTCAGCGAGGATGAAGAGGATGTTGGGATGCTCGTTGGCCGACACCCGGTGTGACAGGCTGAGGAACAGGAGAAGAAGGAGCAGTCGCATGCTATGCTTGTGCGGAATGAATGCGAGGAGCGTCAAGCGGCGTTTCGTCGATTTGTCATTCCGTTTCCACAAACCGCTGGAAGATGTGACTGTAATACGGGGCATGGAGTCGAATGACGGGGGACCGGAAAGGGACCGTCGACCTGGGCGGGGAAATCTGGCAGAAGGATGGCGATGAGCAGCGAATGGATTGACGTGACCGTTCCCCTGGAAAACGGGATGGTGCACTGGGAGGGTGACCCGGAGGTGAAGATCTACCGGCATTTCGAGCTGGGGGTGGACGGGATGCCCTGCAACCTGACCAAGCTGGAGATCAGTGCCCATACCGCCACCCACATGGATGCCATGTGCCACTTCGTTCCGGGGGGTGCGGGGATGGACGAGATGCCGCTGGAGGCGACGATCGGTCCGTGCCGCGTGATTGGCATGGATGTCGAGGACCAGATCACGCCGTCCGATCTGGAAGGGCTTAATCTGCAGCAGGGTGAGCGCATCATCTTCAAGACGCGCAATACGACCAGGAGCTGGGACATGGCCCCGGCCTTCGACAGAAACTTCGTCTCCATCAGCGAACCCGCCGGGAAGGTCCTGGCCGAGGCCGGGGTGATGACAGTGGGGGTGGACTACCTCAGCATCGGTGGTTTTGGAAAGGACGTGGTTGAGGTGCACCAGGTCATGCTGGGAGCGGGCATCTGGGTGATCGAGGGGCTTCGGCTCGTGGACGTCGACCCGGGGGACTACGATCTCCTGTGCCTGCCGCTCAAGATCAAGGGAGCCGACGGAGCGCCCTGCCGGGCCCTGCTCAAGCCGCGGTCAGGATCCCGGGCGGAGGCGTAATTGCCTCTGCGGCTGTCTGTCCTTCAAGGTCACTTTGTCCTGGTGCCCCGGAAGAGGTCGCCACCTCCCGGGGGCAGTTTAACCGACAGGATGGAGCGGTCCCCGGCTTTTTTGAGCAGAGCTTTCTGCCACCTGCCGCTTTTCCGATCGAGATGCTCCACGAGTGATACGGACGGATGGAACGTCAGGTGGCTGCTACGTTCCCTGGTGATGTCGGCGTTGACTGCGAGGAAGTGAATATGCTTCTGCTTGTTCTCGAACATCCCCACGACGAGATGTTCGTCCGAGGCCTGGATCCAGTGGTCCTTGGGGAACTCGGCTGCTCCGGGCGCTTCGGGATGGAAGGGTTTGGTATGGTAGACACCGGTAGACCTGAGCCCGGCGAGAGTGGGACCGAGGGGTTGAATGTCGCGGGCCACTTCGGCCAGCGGGGGGACGTTGACGCGGGGCACGATCTTCCCGTCCACCAGCACCGGCTTGTCGTCCTTCTTCTCGTAGCTGAACATCCAGGGGGGCCAGAAGTGGAAGGCCTGTACGCCGTAGGCGAGGCTGGTGTAGATGGTGTGGCGAAGCTGGGGGAGGGAGACCCCCGCGCCGACACAGCGCATGGCCGGGATGCCGTTCTGCTGGGCCAGTTCGCAGATGGAACGGAGGTAGATGTAGCGCCGATCGGGATAGCGACGTCCGTCCCAGTGATAGTGATAGTAGTCCAGAAGCATCGGCTTCACGGTGCTGACGAATTCGTGGTATTCGCCCCATATCGCACGGTTGATGAAGATGGTGGGGTGATTGGGGTCGGCCTCCGCGAACGCCCGGGCGACGTTGGCGAAACCCGGGAAGGAGTTCCTGCGGCGTCGGTCGGAGATGAAGTAGGCAAAGACATTCTTGTCGTCCCCGAGGGTGGTCGCCTGTTTGCGCAGTTCGTTGATGTCTCCCGCCCCGAGACGGGCATAGAGCCCGTTGCGCCGGCACATCTCCAGGAGATTCACTTCACACTCCACCGCGTTGAAGCCGTGGGACTTGATGAACTGCGCCATCACGTCCTGCTGGGCAGGTTCCTCCGGCCACTCCGCCCAGGTTACCATCATGAGGGCGGGGACCTGGTAGCGGATCGGGACCGGTTCAGGGTCCTTTGCCCCGGTGTCCTGCGCTGCGAGGGGAGCAATAAACAGTCCGGGAATCAGGATGAGTCTGGCGAATGAATTCATGAGTCGCGATTCACAAAGGCGCTATCACAGATCCAAGCGAATAGTCACGCATTGATTTGAGTGTGGGGCGTGCAGGAATACCTGCGGGCGATCAGGCAACTCCATTAGAGCCATCCGGCGGGCAGATCGCTCTTGGTGTCGTGCAGGATCTCGAGAATGCGCCGTTTCTCATCCTGCTCGAGATGCTCAAAGCCCTCCACCGGGTTCTTCGCGGTGAGAATCTCGTGAATCCGTCGGTAGATCGCGCCCTTTAACATGGGGGGAAGGTGCTCGAAGGTGGGCGAGTAGATCATGTAGCTGCAACGGTTTTCAAAGATGCGCCCGTCGAGCCGGAGGTCCTTGAGGGACCGCTTCTTCTTGTCGGGACGGCGGTTGGAGAGGAAGGCCCGCCGGAAATCCGGATTGCAGACAACCTTTGGGATGGCGATTTCCTCGCGGAAGAGCATGTAGTCGATGACCTTGTCGCGCCCCTCCCTGAACTCCTCCATGCTGCGCCCCTCGGCCAGTTTTCTCACGTCTGTTTCCCCGGGATCGAGCTTGCTGTCGAAGAGAGCCTGCCGGGCGCGGTAGGCGGCCTCCACCAACCGGTGGTGCATGGTGACCTGGTGGTCAAAGACGAGGAGGGCGGAGATGTCGCTGCCAGGGGCCGGATAGGCTTCGGGGCGGAAGAACCGGTCGAGTTTCTCCAGGTTGACGAATTGGTCCCGGTCAATGGTGACCTTCCCGTTCTCGCGGGTGGCAACGGCGTTGCCCATGTGCCGCATTGTTCCGTGATTGCCACTTACGAACCATCCGCCGTAGCGGTCATGAAGGGGGATGTGGTGTCCGGAGCGCCGGTAATCGTCGAGGCTCTTGATCGAGCGGCCGGTTTGATCCGGGTAAACCGAACGACCGAGCGAACCGGGCAAGAAGTTGGTGGCATCCCCGGCGTGACATCCGAGGCAGGATCGCGTCCGGGCGAACAGGGGGGAGGTTTTGTCATCCAGTTGGCGCTGGAAGTAGAATAAAGGTCCGAGTTCCGGGTCAAAGCTCGCGATTTCGATTCTCCCGTTGGGCATCCATCCGAGGTAGACCGACTCGTTGAAGTAGATGGCGCGCGGATTGTTGTAGGAGACCGCCCGTCGTTGCAGGCTGGTCTTGGAAAAGACGAGGACCTGGGTGTCCTTGTCCAGTTTGAGTTCCTTGAGGAAGCGTTCGACCAGGGGTTTGCCATTCGCTTCCGTGATCAGGACTTCACCCCGTTGGATACGCTTCATGAGGAGGGTGGTCGGGTCCTTCGCGTCCTTGCTGAAGTATCCGTGGGGCTCCAGTTCGTAGTCATTGTAGAACTGGGCCATCCCGGCAGGAGATGCGCACAGGGCGAGGAGGAGGATGAGAGGTGTTTTTTGCATGAAGGCGGCGGGAGCACTATCCGGCGAAGAAGGGTGAGATTTCAAGGAGATAGAGTCGGTGCGCAATGAGCAAGGTTTCCCCGGAATTGGAATACGGTCCCCTCTGGAGGGGTGCGTGGCCGTTCAGGCCACTACTTTTCCCACCCGTTTTTCTTGAGATACTCCGGGATGGAGACCGGTTTTCCGCCCTGGCGAATGCTCTCGTCGGCGGCCTCCATGAAAGCGTAGATCTCAAGGGTGATCTCGGGAGGGACCGGAGGTTTGCCGGTGCGGAAGAATTTCACGATCTCCCGGAGCATGGGGGTGTAGTCGCCCCCGGATTTCTGTTCCGCAATGGCCTTGGTTCCAAAGGAGGTGACCTTGTAGGAGGTCTTGCCGCTGCGGATTCCCTGCAGCGTGCCGATGGAGCCGTTGGCCCACTTGCCGGTCACCACGATGGTGTCCTTGCTTTCGGTGGCCACCACGCTCTGGCAGCCTGGTCCCATCACCGTGAAGAGCGATTCGGTGGGGTGGATACCGTACCAGAAGAGGCTGGGATGGTGAGGCTCGGAGGTCGCCGGGCCATAGGAGATGGCGGAGCGGAGTTCCCCAGTGTCGGCAGTGGCTACTTCCACTACCCCGGTATACCAGCGCAGGGAGGAGCTGCTGAAGCAGGGAACTTCCGCCTCCCGGGCCAACCGGAAGATCTCGACCGCGTCCTTCAGGGAGCCAGCGACCGGTTTGTCGATGAAGACCGGTTTGCCCGCTGCAATGACCGGTTTGACTTGTTCAAGATGGGGGCGTCCGTCGAGGCTGGTAAGGAGAATGGCATCGACCTCCTCGCACATTTTCGCGATATCGTTGTAGATCCTGACGCCATATTTTTCGGTGAGGGTCTTGGTGTAGCCCGGAACCCGGTTGATGCTGGAGGGAATGTCCGGGCTGCCACCCTTGAAGGCAGCCACCACTGTTGCGCCCGGGACATGGTTGGGGTTGCCCTTTTCGTTAAAGCGGGAGGTGAAGGCAATGACGTGGGAGGTGTCGAGTCCGATGAGGCCGAGGCGCATGATCCGGTCCGTTTTCTGAGCGGGAACAGAGGTTGAAAGGAAGAAGAGGGCCAGGAGCACGTGGGGGAATACCTTCATCGGGGCAGACTACGACAGGGAGGGGGCGATCAGAAGACTTTTGCTATCTGGTCCGGAAGGGCTCGAAATAGGAGATTGCAAGGATCGTTCGCCCGGCAACACTTGTGTCCATGGATTTCGTGACGCGTCTCCTGATGGTCTCCGCCCTTGCGCTGCCGGTCATTTCGGCCAAGCCGACTTTCGAAAAGAGTGGGATGGTGATCATACCCAAGGCGGACTTCAGTGCCGACGGGGGGAAGTTGACCGCCCGGTTTCGCGCCACGCGCTGGGGAATGTACGATCTCATGATTGAGGGGACCGCTGATGCCGGCCTGAAGGCCATGCTTAACGGGCAGGGACCAGTTATGGCCGCGTCTTTCCCGGATCATCTGGGAAGCTATTACATGAAGAAGGCAGGACCCTGTGTCATCGAATTGAACGGGACCGCAGGGGGAGTGATGGCGCTGAGACTGGTGCCGGCCTGCGAGGGGAATCCGGTGGTGCAGGAGAAGGGCAAGACGATCGACCTGGACGCCCGGGACTGCTGGATCTCGGGAGTGATGCTGCGCTATGAGCCCAAGCCTAAAAAGCTCTGCATCGGATTCTGGGGCAATCCGGATGACTATCCGGTCTGGAACTACACCGTGGTCACCCCGGGCAGGTATGAAGTTGTCCTCACTCAGGGATGCGGTCGCGGGGCGGGGGGAAGCAGGGCGGTCCTGGAGACGGCGGAAGCTTCTCTGGAGTTCACGGTGAAGGACACCGGTGGCTACCAGAACTGGATTGAGGTTTCCCTCGGGGAGGTGACCTTTGAAAAGGCGGCTCCGCAGAAACTCGCAGTGAAAGTTCTCAAGAAGGCGCGGGGCATCATGGATATCAGGCGCATCGTGCTGAAGCCGGTGGAATGAGGAAGTGCGTCAGGAAAAACTGGCGACGGGGCTTCAGGAGATGATCTCCTTGACAACCTTGCCGAAGACGTCGGTAAGGCGGTAGTCGCGACCGGAGTGGTGGAAGGTGAGTCGCTCGTGGTCGATTCCCAGCAGGTGGAGAATGGTGGCGTGCAGGTCGTGGATGGAAACCCTGTCCTTCACTGCATAGTAGCCGTAGTCATCGGTGGCACCATGGTGATAACCGCCCCTGGTTCCCCCGCCGCACATCCACATGGTGAAACCGTGTGGATTGTGGTCGCGGCCGTCGTCGCTGCGGCCCATCTGACCGTCGAAGAGTTCCCTGCTGGGCGTGCGGCCGAACTCACTTCCGCAGAGGACGAGGGTGTCCTCCAGCAGGCCACGGGCTTCCAGGTCGTGGAGGAGGGCGGCGATGGGCTGATCGACCGCCTGGGCATTGCCGCGGTGGCCCTTTTCCAGGCCAGCGTGCTGGTCCCAGAGGTTTCCGTAGCGGGACGTCGAGTGGGTGGCGGTCACGAAGCGCACTCCGGACTCCGCAAAGCGCCTGGCCAGCAGCAGGGTGCGGCCGAACTCGTCGGTGTGGTCCCGGCCGATCCCGTAGAGGTCGTGCGTGGTTTGAGATTCCTTTTTGAGATCCATGATGTCCGGGGCCACGCTCTGCATGCGGAAAGCGAGTTCGCGATTATGCAACTCGGCGAGAAGGGGATCGTGTTCCTCGTTGAGGGCCCGAATGAAGTCGAGGTGCTCGCGCTGGGCTCCGAATCCTGCTGTGAGGTTGTCCCACTTCAGGGCCTCTCCTTTCTTTGAGGGCTTCAGGATGGGAGCGCCGGCGAAGGAGGAGGGGAGGAAGCCAGTGGGGAAGGTCTTGCCGTCCTTGGGGGTGAGATCAACATAGCCGGGCAGGTCGCCGTTATCGGAGCTCAGCCCGTAGAGGAGCCAATTGCCCAGAGCAGGGCGCACCTCCCGGGGAACGCCCGTGTTGAGCATCGACATGGCGGTGATGTGATCCTCGTTCTCGTGGTGGAGCGAGTGGAGGAAACAGAGCTTGTCGATCCATCCGCCGTTGACCTTCGGGAAGAGATCACTGGCCCACCAGCCGCTCTCGCCCCACTGTTTCCATTGGAAGGGCGACCCGATGATGTGGCCTCGTTGGGCGAAGGTGAACTTGGGCGACCTGATTGAGGGGGGAAGGGGTTTGCCGTGCTCCTCCTGCAGGCGTGGCTTGTAGTCGTAGGAATCGACCTGGGAGAGTCCGCCGTCGAGCAGGATGAAGATCATGCGCTTCGCGCGGGCGGGAAAGTGAGGTTCGAGGTTGCTGGAACCGGGAGAGGTTCCGCTACCTGATGCCCGGCAGGACTGGCGGGCAAGGAGATCGCAGAGGGCCAGGCCGCTGAAGCCCATGAATCCTCTCCGGGACCAGGGCAGGACAGGAGCGCTGCCTGTCTCCTCATGATGGTGCTGGTTCATTCGAGATAACTGAAGCTGTCGGAGCAGAAGAGCCCGAGACAGACCCGGGTCCACGATTCGGTTTCGCCGAGGTCCTGCACGATCCGGCAGTGATCGAGGTAGGTGAAGGTCTGCTCCATCAGCGTTGGGCCGGGAGAGCGACCGAGGATCATGCGGAAGGCGATCGTGACGCGCTGTTCGTCGTTGAGGTCGGGCAGGGCGCGGAGGCGTTCGGCGAGCTTGGTGGCGTAGTAGCGGGGCAGCTTGTTGTTCAGCCAGAAGAGTGACTGGGCGGCATTCATCGAATGGTCGCGCTGGTGGACGGGAACCCCGGAGGGATCATATCCGAAGAGGTGGAGCATCTTGCGGATCTCGATGCCCATTCCCAGTGGGGAGCGCCCCGAGGTGAGGATGTAGATCGCCCGGTCTTTCGATCTGTTGTTGTTGAGGGATTGTCCGCTGGGTTGGCGGGGGACCTTGCCGGCAAGGCTCAGCATGGAGTCGTAGAGCGCCTCCGCTTCCAGTCGCCGTCGAGGATAGCACCAGAGAAGTGCATTATCGGGATCAAGGGCCGCCTTGGCGGTCTCCGGGGCGCTGCTCTGGCGATAAGTGGCCGAAGTGACAATGAGACGATGGAGGGCCTTGAGCGACCACTTCTCCTCGATGAGCCTGACGGCGAGGAAATCGAGGAGAGGCTGGTTGGTGGGAGGGGTTCCCTGAACTCCAAAATCGCCCGGAGTGGCGACGATGCCGGTTCCGAAGTGCCCTTGCCAGAGACGGTTGGCGATCACGCGGGCGGTGAGTGGGTTTTTGGGATCTGTTATCCACTGCGCGAGTTGGAGACGTCCGCTCGTGTTTCCCGGAATCGTCGGGCTGCGGAGAAGGTCCCTGGCGAAGGTGGGAACGGCGCGCGGGACGGCTTCCTTCTCCACGTCGTAGACGTCGCCGCTGCGGTGGACGGGTTCATTCCGGGTCTCGGGGGCATCGGTTACCGCAAGCATGCGGGGCAATGGAGGGTAGAGGTCGTGGAGCTTTGCAATTTCTGCGTCGAGCCGGGGCAGGGCAGGAGGCGTGAGGAATCGTTCAAGATCCGCAATGCCGGGAGGCCAGGCCTGGGGCACGAATTGCAGTTCGGAGAGGATCGATTTCTGAACATCCCATTTGCTCACAGCGTCATTGAGCCATTTCCCCCGTTGGGGCGGGGTGCGCACAAAGCGCAGTTTGTCGAGACGTGGAAGATGGGAGTGATCCTGTGCCCAGAGTCGCACGTCGTTCTGCCCCTTGCGAAAGAGGTAGTGACCGAGACTGACCCAGCGGAAGTGTTCGGGCTCCCAGCCACCGGTGGCGGGGAGAGCGAGATCTTCCGCCACGGATTTGCCGTCGATCTTGAGTTCCACGCGGTAGGACTCCGGGGCTGCGCAGCGAATCAGGACGGTATAGGTTCCGGCCTCGGGAAGATCAGGCCGCCAGCCGACCCATTGCAGGCGTTCGCGCTGCGTTTCCACCGCCATCCCGTCGCCCAGTTCGATCCGGCGTACGTTGTTTTGTCCCTGGTAGTCTTCCGCCTCGATCTGAACACTCGGCATGGCAGGGAGGCCCCCGAGAGCGTGGTGGTAGAAGTTGCCCCGCGCCTCGACTTCCCGGGCCACGAAGCCCTCGCGAGCGTCCATGAGGTGCTCCCACCGGTCCCGGCGCAGGTTGGCGATGATTCCACGGACGCGTTGTTCCGCCCGGATCCGCTCCGCAGAGGCCTCGGGTTGTGTCAACCGGTAGCGCCCGTCCCGCCAGTTCTCGCTGTTCTCCTTCAGGATCCGGGTGCTCCCGAAAATCCCGGCCAGGGCGTAGTAGTCCCTGGTGGGGATGGGATCGAAGAAGTGATCGTGGCAGCGGGCGCAGCCGAAGTTGAGACCGAGGAAGGCCTGGGTCGTGGTGGTCATCTGTTCATCGATGATGTCCATGCGCAGGGAGTTGGGATCGGCGCAGTCTGCGAACCACGGGCCGATGGAGAGAAAGCCGGGAGCGGAAAGCAGATCGAAGTAGGATTGCTCGTCTTCGCCCCCCCCCCCGGTGGCAGGATCCCGCGCAAGGAGATCGCCGGCCAGTTGCTCGAGGACGAATCGGTCGAAGGGCTTATCGGCATTGAGAGAGCGCACCACGTAATCGCGGTAAGGTTCAGCCATGTCGGTACGGGCCACCGCGGCCACCTTGGTCTTGCCCTGCACGTAGCGGGCCACGTCGAGCCAGTGACGTCCCCAGCGTTCCCCGTAATGGGGTGAAGCAAGAAGGCGATTGACGAGTCCAAGGTAGGCCTGACCCGGACCCTGGTCCTGTACCGCAGACTCGAAGCGTTCGATTTCCCCGAGGGTCGGGGGGAGGCCGGTGAGGTCAAGGGTGAGGCGGCGGAGAAGGGTGAGAGGGGCTGCCCGGGAGTTGGGTTCCAGTCCCGCCGCCCGCAGGGGACCGCTCACGAATCGGTCGATCTCGTTGTGACCCCAGCCATCCTGTGAGGGAGAAGGCAGACCGGGTTTCCGCAGTTCCTGAAAGGACCAGTGGAGTTTCTCCCCGCCCACGAGACTCCCTGCCGTCGTGAACACGAGGCAGAGAACCGTGACGGGGGGGCAGGGCTTCATGGGGGCGAACTCGGGACCAGTTTAAGTCAGCTCGAAGGAATTCTACAGCGCGACAGCACCGTTGTCGTCACCTGAACATTTTCCCGCATTTTACGGATCGACCTATCCTGATTGGTTTGCGTTGGCTGCGAGTCACTTCATGTAGTGACAGATCGGGGTAAAAGCGGGAAAAATGGGGTCCTGGCGCGAAATTTGAATATTTTGGACTGAATTACCACCGTAGGATTATATAGGCACGTCGCGCGGTTGTTGCCAGCGGCGGCCGAGTTCGGTAAACTCTGCGCCCCTCGACAGTTCACCGATCCTTACCATGTCGCACACCATGCTCCCTCAGATTGCTCCCTGCTTCGTGAGTCACAATATGGCCCTGGGAGGGGCCCAGACTGCGGTCTTGCGTTACATTGAAACGTTGCCGGAGTGGGTTCGTGATCGCACCACCCTCTATTGCCAGTCCCATGACACGCCGCTTCTCGACAGGGCAGTTGAGAACGGGTTCGCGTGTGGCGAGATCACCCGGGTGGCACCCAATGACCCGAGTGCGTGGTTCTTGAGCTATGGCAACCTCGAGGGCCTGCCGGAGAGACCGACCTCGCTGGTGCTCCATTCATGGGACGAGGCGGGTTGGCGTTATTTCAGCAAGGCGTATGCGGGTCGTCGGGGAATGACGGTGGCGGGTGTTTCTCAAAAGGTGATGGATCGCTACGGGCAGTGGATTGACGAGAATGATCATGTTGATGGTGGGATTCTCCCTCCGCCGGTGACCGAGTTCTGCATGGTGAAGGGAAATTACGATCCCCAGGGACGCATCGTGGTGGGCTGGATGGGACGGCCACTTGAAGACAAGGGGTTGATGACCCTGCCCTACCTCCTCGCCGAAAACCCACGTCTTGTGGTGCGGGCCTGGACCGGCGCTGAAACCGCGGGCCTGGACTACACGCTCCGGGTGCAGAGTGAAGCGATGGAGGCCGTCATGAAACTGGCGCGCAAGCTGGGGGTGATGGATCGGTTTGATATCCGGCCGCTCGACTTCAATGCCCTGAGTTATCGCCATCGTTTGGAGGGTTGCCACGTCCTGCTGGGCAACAGCCGGAAGGAAGGATTCCTCCTCACCGCCGCCGAAGCCCTGAGCTGCAGCATCCCGGTAGTGGTGACGAAAACGTGTGGCATCGCGGATTTCATCAGGAACGGCCAGAATGGTTACCTCATCGACTGGAACGACAATCCCAGGCGACTGGCGAAGGTGGCGCACCGTGCCATCCTCAAGGCGGCCAGGCTCGACCCGGTCAAGTGCCTCGCCTCCATGGATCAGCTCTCGCTTGGTTCCAACTACGCTCGCTCCTATCGCCCGGTCCTGGCGAGGCTCACTCATACCGGGCTGCAGCATGAAGACGCACGCGTGACTTTCGGCGTTCGCATCCACGACGGGGTGGACGTTTCCTATCTTGACGAAGCTATCAACAGCATCGCGACCCAGACCTGCCGCAGGTTCAAGACTGTTCTCCTGGTCGATGGCCCGTGGTCGCTGGGCGAGAAACTGGCCGCACGTTATGACCTGCCGCTGATATGCACTGGTCTCGAGGCCGACATCGAACATTGCAGCTGGCTGCATCGGCAGGCTCTCGAACGTTGCGAAACGGAGTTTTACAAACCCCTCGACTACGACGATCAGCTCCTGCCCACCTACCTTGAGCGGGCGGTCCAGACCCTTGATCAGAAGGGGGTGGATGTTTACGGCTGCCTTCTCAACACCCTGCAGGAAGGAGAGATCACCCCGCGCCTGCACTGGCCCAACAAGCCGTTGGAGACCATGTTCACCGGCAACTCGGACGACAATATGCTGCCGCATTCGTCGGTCACCATGCGGACGAAGATTGCGCTCAAGGCGGGCAACTACCAGGAGCGCGCGGTGGGTCTCGGGGCCGACGACTATCATCTCTGGCACCGCATTTTCAAGGCGGGTGGCGAGTTCTTCCGCGATGACGAGGTGCGCAACGTGATCTACCGCATCCACGACAGGAACTCGCTCGTCATTCGCCGGGAGCGCTTCGGACACCCCAACAAGCGCAAGCAGCTTCTGGCTGGTGCCGCGGCCGCTGGTATTGCGGCCATGCCGCTGGCGGCGGAAGTGGAAGGACAGGACGATCGTCAGGTGCCTGTGGCAGCTCCTGCCAGTCCGGACCGGGTGGACCCGCCTCACTCCTAGGTGCGGACGCCTTCCCTTTCACTCCGGCGGGATCCGACAATGGACGGTCCGGGTAGTGTGTCTCTTGCATAAGATGAAAACCTGGGATCTCACCACCCTCGGTTCGACGATGTTGAGCCTCACCACCGAATCGGGTGCCCCTCTCCTCTCAAGCGAGGGAATCCGTCTCGACATTGCGGGGGCGGAGTCCAACTGCGCGATTGCGCTCGCGCGACTAGGGAAGCGGGTGGCCTGGCATTCCAAGGTGGCACGCACATCCCTCGGGGAGCGCATCGTCTCGGGAATTCGCGCCCACGGCGTGGATGTCTCCTCCGTCTTCTGGAGCGAGAGTGGGCGTAACGAACAGATGTGGGTGGAGGCCGGGCTTGGCGGGAACCGGACGATGGTCACATACGACCGGGCCGGGGCGGCGGTGGAATCGTTCAAGATCCAGGAAGTAGACCTGGCTGCTCTGCAGCAAAGCACCTTCTTTCATGCCACCGGGATCACCCCGGCCCTCTCGGAGGACTGCCGGCACACCGTGCTGGAAGCGGTGCAGCTGGCACGCAAGGCCGGGGTGCGGGTCTCCTTCGATGTGAATTATCGTGCCAAGCTCTGGGAGCCGGCCCGGGCCCGCGAGGTTCTTTCCACCATCATCAGCGGAATTGACGTGCTCTTCATCGGGCAGGACGACCTGGGGACGGTATGGGAACGCACGGGAGATCCCGACGACGAATTGCACCGCCTCCAGAATGACTTTGGAATTGCCAATGTGATTCTCACCCGGGGTTCGCTTGGGGCCCGGGCCCTACTTGACGACTATTTGTGTGACCACGGGGCCTTCCCGTCCGAGGTGGTCAGCCCGATCGGGGCCGGGGATGCCTTTGCAGCCGGTGTGCTCTACTCGCTTCTGGAGGACGAGGTGGATCTTGCCCTGAAAAGAGGCTGTGCCATGGCAGCACTGGCCCGGGAGTCACGGAATGACTACGTGGTGGGCGGTAACGAGGCCTTGGAGGTCAGGATGGGGGAAGAGGGAGACAAGAATCTTTCCCGGTAGCAGTTGGAGCGACTCCACCGGGCGCTCAATGGTAAGACGGATTCTTCTGCTCGGCCCTGGCTTGGCCTCGTAGCGGATTCATGTGACGGGAGTCGATGCTCCAACAGCCTTGACCTCAAGCCCTGAAATTCATCGAATACCATCAATGAAAGCCAACCTGTCTCGTCGGCGATTTCTGGGAACATCCGCTTCAGTTGTCGGTCCCTTGATCCTGCCCAGCGGTTCGCTCTTCGGGCGCAAGGTTTCCCCAAACGAAAAGCTTAATATCGGTGTGATTGGTGCGGGTGGCAAGGGAACCGCGGACAGTGAGGGCGTAATGAGCGAAAATATTGTCGCGCTCTGTGATGTCGATGAACGGACGTTGCGCGCCCGGAAGGGGAGGTTTCCCAAGGCGCAGACCTTCAGCGACTACCGTGTGATGCTGGAGAAGGTCGGCGACAAGCTCGATGCGGTGACGGTCAGTACACCGGATCATCATCACTTCCCGGCCAGCATGCTGGCAATGCAGCTGGGGTTGCACGTCTACGTGCAGAAGCCGCTCGCGCACAGTGTCTGGCAGGCCCGTGAAATGCTGAAGCTGTCCCGGGAAAAGAAAGTCATCACGCAGATGGGCAACCAGGGGCACTCCTACAGCAGCACGCGCAAGCTGGTGGAAGTGGTGCGGTCCGGAATCATCGGGGAGGTGAAGGAGGCACACGTGTGGACCGACCGACCGATCTGGCCGCAGGGGATGGATCGGCCCAAGGGTTCCAAGCCGGTGCCCGAGTATCTCGACTGGGATCTGTGGCTGGGAGCCGCCCCGGAGCGCCCCTATCACGACGGTTACCATCCCTTCAAATGGCGCGGTTTCTGGGACTTCGGGACGGGAGCGCTTGGTGACATGGGTTGCCACAACATGGATGCCGCCTTCTGGGCCCTGGACCTTGGTGCGCCCACCAGCGTGATGGCCGACGTCTCGGGTGTGAACAAGGATACCGCGCCGAAGTGGAGCGTGATTCGTTATGAGTTTCCCGCTCGGGGTGAAAAGCCGCCAGTGAGCCTGACCTGGTACGATGGAGGCAAGAAGCCGAGCCCTGACATCATAGGGGAGAAGAGTCTGCCGAAGAATGGCAGCCTCATCGTCGGTTCAAAGGCTACCATCGCCTTCCGTGAGTGGAACCCGAATGGCTTCCGCGTGCTGGCGGAGGGTAAGGAGTTGAATTATGAGGATCCCGATCCGGTCTTCCCGCGGGTGGGAGACAACCCCTATAAGGAGTGGATAAAGGCCTGCAAGGGAGGCTCTCTCTGCCTTTCGAATTTCGAATACTCGGTTCCGCTTACCGAGATGGTCCTGCTGGGTAACGTGGCCTTGCGTAGTAGCAGGAAAATTGAGTGGGACGCGGAGAACCTGAAAGCCAGGGGGAACCCGGAAGCCGATCAGCTCATCAGGAGCGAACCGCGGAAGGGGTGGGGTGTTTGATGGATTTCAGGATTGAGATCTCCGATTGGAGAGAATCTGCATTGGAAGATCTTCGGACTGGGATTTGTGCTCGCACGATCACGCTGCTGCCTTGAGATGAAGGGGACATCGCGGTAGAGTTCCGGCCGTATCATTCGGAACATAAGATGGCCATTAACGATCCAGATGACGATATTGCCGATGTGCCGATGTCTCAGGCACTTCGCGGGGTGCGGGATGGGGGGGCGCAAGAAAAGCTGAAAGAGGGAGGAGAGGATCCGGGTGAACCTGCGTCCCCCGTGGATGCAAGTCCCCTACGACGGGAATTCTTAAGTATCGCGCTCGGGGGTGCGATCGTGGCGGCGCCCACCGTGGTAGGGCTGCGGGTGGTGCTCAGTCCGCTCTTCAGCAGGAACGCGGGCGGGATCGTGGCGCGTCTGACAACCCTGGACAGCCTGGAAGTGGGTGGGCCTCCTCAGGCCTTCAAGGTGATCGCGGACAAGACCGATGCCTGGACCACCTACAAGGATCTTCCGCTGGGGCTGGTCTATGCCCAGCGTTTCGCGGAGAAGAAGGTCGTGGTCTTCAGTGCGAGTTGCCCGCATGCCGGATGTGCAGTGGAGTACCGCAGGGAAGGTGCTCATGGTGCACATTACTACTGCCCCTGTCACGAGAGCAGCTTCCGGACGGATGGCAGCCTGGCTCCTGATAACACTCAGGCCAAGCGTGGTCTCGATGAACTGGAAGTGGACCAGGAGAAGCTGGAGAAGGGGGAAGTCTGGGTACGCTTCCAGAAATTCAAGGCCGGCATCACCGAAAAGAAGGCGGTCTCATGACCTGCTCAACCCCTGATTCCCTGCCGCGATGAAGTCCTTGCTGAACTGGCTCGACAACCGTACCGGCATCCGGCGACTCACCCGCGAGGCGCTCTTTGAGAATATTCCTGGCGGGGCGCGCTGGCGCTATGTGTGGGGGAGCACCCTGACCTTTGCCATCCTGGTCGAGTTCATTACGGGGATCATGCTCTGGATGTTCTACAGTCCGAGCGCGAACTCGGCGTGGGAGAGCGTGTATCATCTCCAGGAGAACGTGAAAGGCGGCGACTGGCTACGGGGGATCCATCACTGGACTGCACAGTTCATGATCGTGCTGTTGGTTCTTCACCTGGTGCAGGTGGTGGTGGACGGAGCCTACAAGGCCCCGCGAGAATTCAACTTCTGGTTTGGGCTCGCTCTCCTGGGATTGACGATGGGTCTCGGGCTCACCGGCTACCTTCTGCCCTGGGATCAGAAAGGATACTGGGCTACCGAGGTAGCCACCAACATTGTGGGGAACACGCCCCTCATCGGAGATTACCTCAAGCCCCTTCTCATCGGCGGAAACGAGGCGGGACATCATACCCTCACTCGTTTCTTTGCCCTGCATGCCGGGGTGCTGCCGGCCCTTTTGATCGGTCTCATTGTTCTGCATATCTACCTTTTCAGGAAGCACGGGATCACACCCGCAGCACACAAGACAGCTGCTTCCACCCGTCACTTCTGGTGGGTGTCGTGCTTCACGATGGGCTTTGCCATGACGATGGTTGGCATCAACTGGAGGGCCTTTCCGGAGGAATCCAGGCCGATGGTGGGAATCGTGCCCGGAGTGATCACGGTTCTCTGCCTGTTGCGGGTGCTCTATCTCTACGTGCGCAAGAGGGGACTGGAGGAAGAGGACGACGTCCGCCCCCGTCGCGGTGACGCCTATTTCTGGCCGGACCAGGTCCTGCGCGATGCCATTGCCTGTGCGGTGGTGATGGGTGGGGTCCTCTTTTTTGTGGGTCAGGTTGGGACGGAGCTGAGCGCGCCCGCTGATCCGTCGGAAAACTATTCCGCAGCTCGCCCGGACTGGTATTTCATGGCCCTCTTTGCCCTGCTCAAGGACTTCGACCTGATCACGGGGGCTTTCGTCATTCCCGGCGTCGTGGCGACGGTTGTCTTCCTCATGCCCTTCATTGGCCGCAAGCGTGTCGGGCACATGTTCAATCTCGTCTTCCTCGTGGTAGTGCTGGGAGGCTTCGTGCATTACACGCTGGCGGCCTTTACGCATGACTGGACGAGTGCCGGGCACCAGGCCGCGGTGGCGGTAGCCCATCGTGAAGCCGACCGGGTCAGGGTCCTGGCCAAGTCGCCCGACGGAATCCCGCCGGAGGGGGCGATCAGCCTGCTGCGCAACGACCCGCTTATCCAGGGCCCGAAGCTTTTCGCGAAGAACTGCGCCTCCTGCCATGGTTACGGCGGACACGATGGGATGGATCAGCAGAGGAAGAATCAACAGAGCGCTTCCGATTTGAAGGGCTTCGCGGGGCGTGAGTGGTCCAAGAAGATTCTGAATGCGGAGTCCTTCGCGCATCCCGATTTCCTGGGTGCGACCAAGCTTATCGAAGGCAGCAAGATGTTGAAATTTCTCAAGGGTGACAGCTTTGGGGCTCTTCCTTCGGAAGAGGTTCACGCGATAGGGGTGGCTCTTTCCGCCGAAGCCCAGTTAAAGGCCCAGCGAGCAATCGATGCGGCTGATGTCGATCTTATCGAGGAAGGTCGCGAATTGCTTTCGATTGAATGCACCGACTGTCATGTCTACCACGGAGAAGGAGAGAAGGGCATCGATCTGACGGGCTATGGCAACCGGGAGTGGCAAATTTCCTTCATCAGGAATCCCTCCCACAAGCGTTTCTACGGGAAGCGAAATGAGCGCATGTCCATCTTTGGTCCGAAGTATAAGGAGGATGGCTCTCTTGAGCGCCCCGCTCAACTCAGTGACCAGGAAATCGGCTTCATCGTCGATTGGCTGCGCGGCGAGTGGTATGAGCCGCCGCAGGACGAAGGGACGGAGGGCGGATCAGAGGGGGAGGAACTGACCGAGGATGACAAACCGGAGGAGAAACTGCCTCCTGCAGGTTGAAGCCGCTTTAAGGGGAGGATCCGCTCCAAAGCGTCGACACTTTTGTCGATTCGTGCAGAAATGAGTGATGGCTACGGACAAGGAAGGAAAGCCCCTCGGATTCCTTAAGACAACACTGATGGGTGCCGTGCTGGTGGTAGTCCCGGTTGGAATTATCGGATTTTCTCTCTGGCAGATCACCTCTCTCTTCAGGTCGCTCCTGCTCCCCGTGGTGGAGAAGCTTCCCTTTGACTCGGTCTTCATGCGCTACTCGGTAATCGCCATGGCCCTGTTGTCAGTAGTGCTGCTCTGCTACTTCACCGGGGTTGCGGTCAGGACGCGGTGGGGATCAGCGATGCGGGGCTGGATCGAGCGCTTTCTTCTCGAGCGTATTCCGGGATACAGTATTGTCCGGACCCTGATTCACCAGTATCTCGGGCATGAGGAAGAACGACAGTTTCGTCCCGTGCTGGTGGATCTCTACGGCTCCGACTCGCGGGCGGTTGGATTTGAAATCGAAAAGTTGGCCGACGGGAAAGTGGCGGTCTTCCTGCCCTCGGTGCCGGCCGCCACTATCGGACAGGTGCAGTTGGTTCCCCGCGAACGAGTCCACCCCCTGCAGGCCTCCATGCACGCCACCCTGGAAGCGCTCACCATGTTCGGGATCGGATCGTCGAAACTGGTTGGTAAAGGTCCGGATGCCGACGCTGGGCAGGAGGAAAAGGAGATTTCTCCTGATCCCGGTTAAGGGGTAACTGGAGGCTGGATCCAGTCACCGGGGGCAGGTTGGAGCGGAGGGACATCGGTATCAGGCGCTCCGGACGGGTCCGGTCAGGAGAAGAGCCCGGCCATGGGTTTCCCGTGATACAGGAAGTGCGGACGTTGCTCGGGGTCGTGCCATCTGATGCTGGGGGGCAGGCCCAGGGCGTCGTAAATGGTGGCGGCCAGATCTTCCGGCTTCTGGGGATCACGGGCAGGGAATTCGCCCTTCTGGTCGGAGGAACCGATTACCCGTCCGCCCTCTACACCGCCCCCGGCGAAGAAAACGGTCTGGACCGCCCCCCAGTGATCGCGGCCAGGGAGCTTGGCCTTGGGGATCTTGAAGATGCGCGGGGTGCGCCCGAACTCGCTGGCCATCACCACGAGGGTGTTCTCCAGCAGTCCACGTTCGCCGAGGTCGTCAAGGAGGGCCGAGACGGCACGGTCCATCGGGGGGAGGAGGTAGTTCCGGAGATTGGGGAAAGCGGCCTGGTGAGTGTCCCAGGCTTCATTGTTGCCGAGGTTGACCTGTACCAGGCGCACCCCGGCCTCGACCAGTTGGCGGGCGAGAAGGAGAGACCAGCCGAAGGAATTCCGTCCATAGCGTTCCTGTAATGCGGGATCGGCGGAGTGCACATCGAAGGCATCCTTGACGGTGGGATCCAACAGGAGGTTGGCCACCATCTCCTGATAACGGTCGAGTTGATGGGTTTCGCCGGCCTTCTCAAGGTGAACGCTCTGCTGATTGAGATTTTCAAGGAGGTTCACCCGATTGCGCAGGCGGCGGAAGTCCAACCCCTCCGGAAGCGAAAAGGTGGGAGAATCGAAACTGTGGTTGCTGCCGTCTTCTTTTCCCCGGGCGTGGTGGAAAAGGTAGTCCGGATAGGCGCCGTAGGAGTTCGGGTTAAATCGGGAGGCTTCAATCCAGAAGGGCTCCTTCTTGGCACCCAGTTGACCGGCAAACTGCCCGGGAATGATGCGGCCGGTGCGATGCTTGATCTTGTCGGGGAGAACAATCGCGGGAGGGAGGTTGCCACGTCGGGGAAGCAGCTCGTTTGCCAGGGCTGCGAGGGATGGCCAATCGCTCTCCTGTGGCTTGCTGGGGCTGAAGTTGGGCGGTATTTCGCTACGCCCGGTGAGCATGATGTGATGGCCCTGCGAGTGTTCGTTCGAGGGGTGGGTCAGAGAGCGGCAGAGCGACCACATCTCACTGCGCCTGGCCAATTCGGGGAGGTGCTCGCAGATATGGAGACCCGGGGTCCTGGTTCTGATGGGACTGAACTCCCCACGGATCTCGCGAGGCGCCTCCGGCTTCATGTCGAAGGACTCGTGCTGGGCGAGTCCACCGGAGAGGAAGATGTAGATGACGTTACGGGCCCTGGCGCTGCTGGTTCTGGTCCCTGCGGCTGCCAGCGAGCGGATCAGCCCCAGGTGGTTCATCCCCAGCCCCATGAGACCGATGGAACCCGCCTGCAGGACGGTGCGGCGGGTGGGATGATAATGCGGAAGTCGGGACATGTCCGCGAAGGTGATTCTGCAGTATCGAGCGTGGAAGGAGAGGTGTAAAGCTGAGAAGGGCAGTTTCAGTGAGCCGCCAGCAGTGAACAGTTTCAGACCCTGACCTGCCCGGTCTGTTCAATGACGATTCATTCCCGCCGTGACCAGGCCCGGGACGGTTGGTATCCGGCGGACGCCTGCCCTCCGGTAATCCTCACGTAAGGATATCCTTCAGCACGTGACCGTGGATATCAGTGAGGCGGAAGTCGCGTCCCTGGTAGCGGTAGGTGAGGCGGCGGTGGTTGATACCCAGAAGATGCAGGATAGTGGCGTTGCGGTCGTGGATGTGCATGGTGCCGGGAGTCCACTTGTCCTTCTCGGGCTTGGGTAACATGGGGGTTCCGTCGGGGTTGGCGATATTGTAGCCGTAGTCATCGCTCTTTCCGTAGGTGGTGCCGGGCTTGATGCCGCCTCCGGCCATCCAGGTGGTAAAGCAGCGGGGGTGATGATCGCGTCCGTAGTTTTCCTTGGTGAGTTTGCCCTGGCAGTAGGAGGTGCGGCCGAATTCTCCGCCCCAGACGACGAGGGTTTCATCGAGCATCCCGCGCTGTTTCAGGTCGGTGATGAGGGCGTAGCAGGCGCGGTCGATGTCCCTGCACTGGGATTCGTGCTCGCGGGGCAGGCCACCGTGGGCATCCCAGCCGCGGTGGAAGATCTGGATGTTGCGGACCTCTCGCTCGGCGAGACGGCGGGCATTGAGACAGCAGGCCGCGAAGGTGCCGGCCTGGCGTGCTTCCTCGCCGTAGAGTTCGAAGGTCTTGTCGCTTTCCTTGGTGAGATCCATCAGTTCAGGGACGGAAGTCTGCATGCGGAAGGCCATCTCGTGCTGCTTGATGCGGGCGAGGGTCTGGGGATCGAGGGACTTCTCGTGCTGGCTCCTGTTGAGGGCAGCGAGGGTGTCGAGCTGGGCGCGGCGATCCTCGCGGGAGGTGCCCTTGGGATTGCTGAGGTAGAGGACCGGATCGCCCTGGCTGCGGAGGAGCACACCCTGGTGCTCGGCAGGCAGGAAGCCGGGACCCCAGAGACGGTTGAAGAGGCTTTGCTCGGGGAAGCTGGTTTTGGCATGCATGACGATGTAGCCGGGCAGGTCCTCGTTCATGTTGCCCAGTCCGTAGCTGAGCCAGGCGCCCAGGCTGGGACGCCCGGGGACCTGGCTACCGGTCTGGATGTAGGTGATGGCGGGATCGTGGTTGATGGCCTCGGTGTAGGTGCTGTTCACCACGCAGAGCTCCTTGGCGACCTTGGCGGTATGGGGAAGCAGCTCGCTTGCCCACAGGCCCTCCTGGTTGTTTTCATGCTTGGTAAACTTGTACTTGGAAGGGCAGACCGGGTGCGTTTTCTGCCCGGCGGTCATCCCCGTGATCCGTTGTCCGTCGCGGATGTGCTTGGGCAGGTCCTGGCCGAACATCTCACGCATCCTGGGCTTGTAGTCCCAGGTATCGAGGTGGCTGGGCCCCCCGCTCATGAAGAGATAGATGACGCGCTTGGCAGTAGCACGATGGTGAATTCCGCCATTGAGGGCGGCCTTTCCCTCGGCCGCCAGCAATTCGTGGGGCAGCATCTGTGCCATGGCCGCGGTTCCCAGCCCGAGGGCGGAGCGCCCAAAGAGCTGGCGGCGTGTGATGGAGAGTTGGTGGTCGTGAAGATTCATGTCAGGGCATGGTTTTCAGTTTCTGGAGTGTGGGCGGAAGAGTCAGTGGAGCAGGAGCGCCACATCGCTTGCCAGTACCGTAGTCGCCACCTGGCTCCAGGCTGCCACCTCGGCGGGGTTGAGCGCTTCGTTACGGGGAGAGTTGCCGGTGGAGAGGAGGGCAAGGGCATCTTCCTTCGCGGACTGGTAGCGGGTCTGCATCTTTTCCAGCAGGACGTCACAGGCTTTTCTCTCGGCGTCGTTGGGCGTCCGACTGGCCACCAGGGTGAAGAGGAGATCCAGACGACTGTCGTCGTCCTTGGCCTCGGTAACAAGGCGCTCCGCCAGGATGCGGGACATTTCAATGCGCTGCGTTTCATTGAGAAGGCCCAGTGACTGCAGGGAAGTGTTGGTGCGCGAGCGGCGGACACAACTCGACTCGCGGTCAGGGGCGTCAAAGAGGATCATCATGGGATGGGGGCTGGTGCGTTTCCAGTAAACGTAGAGGCTGCGGCGGTAGAGTTTGGTCCCCTTGTCGGCGACGTAGTTCTTGGTGTTGCTGCCAGGGTGCATGAGCGCCTTCCAGAGGCCGGCGGGCTGGTAGGGCTTCACTCCTTCCCCACCCATGTGTCCGTCGAGGAGCTTGCTGGACCAGAGAGCCATGTCGCGAATAACCTCTGCGTCGAGGCGGTAGCTGGGTCCCCGGGCGTACCAGAGGTTTTCGGGATCTTCAAAGGCGCTCTTCCGGTGGGCGGACTGCTGTCTGAAGGTCTTGCTGGTGAGGATGAGACGGAGCATGTGCTGCAGATTCCAACCGCTTTCCTGCAGTTCGACCGCGAGCCAGTCGAGCAGTTCCGGGTGGGTCGGTTGCTTGCCCTGGAGGCCGAAGTCCTCGGGCGAGCGCACGATAGCCTCACCGAAGACCCGTTGCCAGATACGGTTGACGAGGACGCGGGCGACGAGCGGATTGTCACGGGAGACGAGCCACTGGGCGAGTCCGAGGCGATTGCGCGGGGCATTCTCGGGAAGCGCTCCCATGGCCGAAGGGATATCGGGTTGCACCGGTTCGCCGACAGGGCGGTCGTACTCGCCGCGCAGGAGCATCTTGGTAGGACGAGGCTTGCCCAGTTCGCGAGCCACGAGGGTGGGAGTGAAGCGCTTCTCTGATTCGTTGAAGCGCTTGGCCAGGGTTGAGGCCTTCTGATGGAGCGGTGAATCCTTGAAGGGACCCTTGGGGTCTGCAATCCGGTTCAGTTTGTCACGGGCCGGGGACTTCTCCCATGCCTCCTTCTCCCCACCGGTCAGCAGGCCAGCGTGCTGACTGGCCACTTCCTGCAGGAGGCCTTTGCGTTGCGAGGTCAATCCTTCCCATTCATCCCAGGCTTTCTGATCAGCCGGAACCTTCATGATCGGCCCGTATTCGTATTTGTTGCCATCCATGGGGGACTCCGAAGTGGAGTTGAAGAAAGCGAAGAGCTGGTAATACTCGGTTTGCGTGATGGGGTCATACTTGTGGGTGTGACAACGGGCGCAGGTCATTGTCATGCCGAGGAGGATGGTGCCGAGCGTCTCGGTGCGATCGAAATTGTTCTTGCACTGAAACTCAGCCGGGATGGCTCCGCCCTCTGCGGTGGTGGGGTTCATGCGGACGAAGCCAGTGGCCACGTTCTGTTCGATGGTGGGATTGGGAAGGAGATCACCAGCCAGTTGCCACAGGATGAAATCGTCGAGCGGAAGGTTCTTGTTGAAGGCTCGCACGATCCAGTCGCGATAGGGATAGATACCACGCTTGTTGTCGAGGTGGAGTCCATGGGTGTCGCCGTAGCGTACGGCGTCGAGCCAATAGCGGGCCTGATGCTCGCCGTAACGCGGGCTTTGCATGAGCTTGTCGAGAAAACGGGGATAGGCGTCGGCTTTGTCGTCGGCAAGGAAAGTGGCGAGCTCAGTGGGCTCTGGCGGGAGGCCAGTCAGAGTAAGAGCGGCCCGCCGGGCGAGGGTGGCGCGATCAGCCCCCGGGGCGAAACCCACCTTGCCGTCGGACTTTTCCCTGAGCTTGGCTTCCACGAAGCGGTCGATTGGACCATTTGAAGTGGCACCCTTGGGTGGATCGGTGCGTCGGGGTGCAACGAAGGACCAGTGCCTGGCGTAGGTTCCTCCCTCCTTCACCCACTGTGTGAGGATCTTCCGTTCGGCATCGGGCAGTTGCTTCTCGGCATCCTCGGGCGGCATGGGATCTTCCTTGTCGTGAAGCCGTGCGAGGATCTCACTCTCGGCGGGATTGTTGGGATCGATAGCGTGATAGCCGCCGCGGTCAGCGGTGGCATCCTCGTAGGAATCGAGACGGAGCTGTTTCTTTTTCTTGGTGTCCGGTCCGTGGCAGACGAAGCACTTGTTGGAGAGAATGGGGAGCACCTCGCGGGCGAAGTCGATCTTCTGGCCGAGGGTGGCAGAGGGGGCGGTGAAGATGAGGGCGGCGAACAATAAGGTGCCCTGGCGGGCGCCCGTACGCGGGAGCAGGATCGGAAATCTCATGACAGGGAGCGGAGCCGGTCGGTCTTCCGCGTAGTTGGTATTAAAGGATCCCTATCTCATCTCAACCCGAATTTGCCTACTCACTCGTTCACGTGGGTCATGGGTGGATAGGAGGGGCGCCTGCCAAATTTGTTTTTCTTCAGGCTATTGCAAGAAGTCCTTGCGGGAGGGGAGTGGCTGGGTGACAGGTATTCTGGTTTCGACCGGGCCTGGGGAACTGTTCAAAAGAACTCTTTCCGAATCTGCCCTTTTTCCACCTTTACATGAGGGTTTGTCCGGAAAAGATGAATGTCGAGGCCACTGGGCGGCCGAAACTCATCACCCCTTTTTTGGATCCCAGAAAGATGAAACGTTCCCTTGCGATCACCATATCGTTCCTTTGTGTCCCCTTGTTCACGCAGTCCCTTTGGGCCGAGCAGGTTGTAATCAGGGAGATCATGTATCACCCGCAGATGGTTCCGGAGGGTGAGACGCCGCTTCCGGAATTCATCGAGATCGATAATCTTACCTCTACCGTCTTTGATATTGCGGAATGGGAGGTGACTGGCGGTGTCAGTTATACCTTCCCCGGATTCGATCCCGCCGCCGCCACGGATTCCTTCCTTGTCGGTCGACGGAAGATCGTGGTGTGTGAGGGTGATCCTGCCGCCTTCCGCGCCGCCTACGGCGTATCGGAAGCGATCCAGGTGTTCGGTCCATGGACCGGTTCCCTGGACAACGCGGGTGAGCGGGTCACGTTGCGGGACAAGAATGGAGTCATCATGGCGTCGGTGCGCTACGACGACAAGCACCCCTGGCCTGTTGCTCCCGACGGTGCGGGGCACAGTCTGGTCCTGACAGATAGCGAGCGCGCTACTGATGACTACCGGAGCTGGGGTCCCAGTTCAAGGGTGGGAGGATTTCCCGGCAACTCCGACAGTGCGGTGGTTTCCGCGCTCTTCATCAATGAGGTGCATTTCGACGAGAATGGGGATGTCGACTGGATTGAAATCCACAACAGCTCCCAGACGCCCCAGAGTGTGGACGGTTTCTTCCTGAGCGGGGCTCGTGGCTTTGGCGACAAGGTGAATATCTCCGGATCAGTGCCGGGGAATGGCTTCCTCAGCTTCGATGTGGGGTTCTCCAACAACAGCGTGGCCTTCCTCGTCGATGCCAACAATGTAGTGCGTAGTGCGGTGGATTATGACCGGGATACGGGGCGTGATCACGCCGCGGCTTATCCCGATGGCTCGACCGACTTTTACTCCTCTGCCCAGGGAAGCCGAGACGCTCCGAACAATCCGGATCGCGAGACCGGGGTGGTCATCAACGAACTCATGCTAGAGCCGCCCTCCGGGCATCGTGATGGTGAGTTCATCGAGCTTTACAACAAGGGAGGTTCCGGCGTGGACATGAGTGGCTGGCGGATTTCGGAGGGAGTGAGCTTCCGCTTCCCGGCTGGGGCTGTGATCGACCCCGGCGAGCATGTCATCATTGCCGCCAATCAGCGCATTACCGGGGCCGGCTTCCCACAGGCCCGCATCATCGGGCAGTACAGCGGCAACCTGAACAATGACAACGAACTCCTCCGCATCGAGGATGCCTGGGGCAACCTGGTGGACGAGGTCCACTATCATACCGGCGGTGACTGGCCCGAGAAAGCGGGCGGCCTCGGCAGTTCCCTCGAACTGCGTCACCCGGAGATGGACAACTCCGTCCCCACTGCCTGGAGGGATTCCGACGAGTCACAGAAGGGAGAGTGGACGAGCTTTGCCATCACTGACCGTTACGACCGGTTGCGTACGATGGGCGGGGAGAGCAGCTATAAGGAGTTGCACATGCATGGCGTGGGCGATTGCCAGATCGCAATGCGGAACATGAAATTTTCCGTGAGGGGGGTGGGACCCAATCTGCTGCCGAGCAACGGGGAGCGGGTCAGCAACAATGGCCAGGGAACAGTCGGATGGCTCTGCCAGGGGACCCAGCACCTCAGCCACATGGAGGGACGTGAGTTTCATCTTGTCTCGACTGGTCACGGGGACATCAAGGCCAACCGGGTGGAGATCGACGTGACCGGGATGAACAGATCGGATTCCCTGACATTTGCGTGCGAGGCCCGGTGGGTCTATGGAAAGCCCACCGTGATCGTGCACACCTGGGACCGTTCCTTCGGTGGGGTGCTGCGTCTGCCCGTGCCCAGGGATTTGGGGACCGCGGGAGCACCCAACTCGGCGCTGATTTCCTCGGCAGTGCCTACTCTGAGCGGGCTCATTCACAGTCCAGCCGTTCCGCGCGGCAATCCGGTGGAGGTCACAGTGAAAGTGGATTCTGCCACCGCTCCCACCGTCAACCTGCGCCATCGTCTCGACAGCACGAACCAGAATTCCTCCTGGAGCACGACCCTCATGGTGGATGATGGCACCAACGGCGACAATGTGGCGGGAGACGGAATCTATACGGCCACCCTGAACCAGTACACCTCGGATGGCACGATTGCGCAGTTCTACGTGGAGACCGACAACGGGAGCGGAGATGCCACCGTGATGCCGAGCCTGGCGCCGGCGCGACCAGCCATGTTCATTGTCGATACCACCGCAGTCCCTCGGGATCTGCGGAGCCAGCGCTTTATCCTGTCTGCCCGCAGCGTGCAGGCCCTGGGGAATACGGGACAGGGTTCCTCCTACAACTATGCCTTCCCCCGCCTCTCCAACCAGTTCTTCGACTGCACCTTCATCGCCAACGAGCGGCACGTCATCTACAATGCCGAGTTTCGCAAGGCCGGGAGTCCGTGGCAGCGCGCCGACAACTTCAGCACCTCGCA
>Ga0310342_100000226_pt1 | contig 29519 bp, 45 predicted proteins | sample S15DNA20500_MG_FD_206155 | JGI IMG/M metagenome (GOLD analysis project Ga0310342, IMG submission 206155) | Marine microbial communities from station ALOHA, North Pacific Subtropical Gyre - S1503-DNA-20-500_MG | ecosystem: Environmental > Aquatic > Marine > Oceanic | place: Pacific Ocean: North... | reverse complement strand
TTTCCAGTCATCAACTGAATAATGCTTTCTAATAATTGTTAGCATTTTCTGTTGTTGAAATACTTTAGCCATAGAAAATGTGCCGACGCCATCCATATTAGATGCCATAACAGGAATACCTGTCCACGTTCGACCACTATTATGGAATTTAAATGTTCTCATTAAGTCAACATCTTTACGACTTGTTAACTTACTCCGTTTTGGTTTAAACAAAACATCTTTATAATCTAATTTAATCTCTTCTTCGATTCTCATCGATTAACTCCATGATTAAAATCCATATTCTTCCAATCTTCGTTTCAACTTTAGTTGTTCCCTAGCTCTACCAGCCGCTTTAGCTTTTTTACGTTTATCACTGGGTTTTTCATAATACTGCTTTTCTTTATAATCTACAAGAATACCATCATCGGCAACCTTCTTTTTCAGTTTTCTGATTGCCTTGTCAATGTTACCATTTTTAACAATTACTTGTAGACCTTTAGGTCTGTGGTCGCTCGTTTGCAAAGTAATTTACTCCTTCTGCAAATTGCTTGACATCATATATTCTTTTGTTATTAATTACATTATACGGCATTTGCATATCTTTTGTCAAGTAGTAAGTTTTATCAAAACTTAAAAGATATCCAACTAACCAAGTCAAGTCTTTAGTATTGTCAATATCAATAATAACATAATTAACTATATGACTAACTTCAACGCACCATTCAATCATATCTACATCATTAATAGGAGTAGATTCTTCCATTAAGTATAGATTAACAGTTTTTTGAATGTGTTTAAAGATGTCATTGAATTGAGATTTAATTGTGTCGCTAGGATTAACTAAAAGAAAACTTAATTCCTTTGTGAATAGTTTATCAGGCGGTGTAATTAAATTAATTACTGGTGTTGACATAGTGTAACTACTTATTAGTGTTTATTTTGTTCCAAACAGATTCTTGGTTCTGTTCGGCATTTTGAATATAATTTTCCGGTTCAATTACTTCTGTGTAGTAGTCTCGTCTTCCGGTGCTTCTTTCGTTTCTTTTAGAAGTTGTTTGTTGCTCACTTTTGTGAAGTAATTGGTGCTTCGGAAGTTTTTTTTTTGATCTTCTGCTTCTGCCGCCTCGTTAGCACTATCGATAAATTCGTTCCATTTATCTACGTTATCAATTTCTTCCATAGCTTCGTCTAGTTCAGTTATGGGCTCTAACTCATCTTGCATTTTTTCAGATTCAGTTTGTTTTTTAACCTTCATATCTCTGTAATCTTTTTCCCAAGGAAATTCATTAATTTTGCCAACAGCATAAGCTACTTTCTGTGTTTTAATTTGTTCCTTTGGATTGTCAGACTTCCATTGAGCTTTAGCTTTTTTCCATTCTTCATCTTCTTCGTCTAATTTTTTAAGTTCGTCTTCGGATAATTTAGGTTTGTCTTCAGCATCGAAATCAAGTTCCATTTGTCTTGGGTCAGGTTCTTCTGCAGGTTCTTGTAAATCAAGTTCCATTTGTTCTGGCTGTTTATTCATTACACTTTCAATAAATTTTTCAGCTTGTTTTTCTGCTTCTTCTTTAGTAATATCTGCATTACGGTATTCTTCTTCCTCAGTCATAGGAGTCATATCTTCTTCTACTTCTTCTTCTACTTCTTCTTCGGGAGCCGGTGTTGGTGGCTCAGGATCGTCCTCGGGATCGTCCTTTGGGCCTGAGTCTTCAGGTGGTACAAAAGGACTAGGACCAATGCCGCCCCAATCAGTATGACGTCTATACATAAATGAATATTGACTTGCTATTAATAGTAAGACTGCTAATGGATCAAAAACAAATATAATTATAATAATAACCCAACGAACAGCTCTTTCTAATAGGTTTGCATCTGCTTCTTGTCCGTAAATAAATTCAGCAATATATTTAATTGGCCCAACGTCTGCTTCTAGTTGTCTATATGTTTTCTCAAATACTGCTTTTTCTTCTCGTATTCCATCAGCAACTATAGTTTCTGCATCAATAAATTTTTCTAGTTCGTCTACACGTTTATCAATATCTTGTGTTTTAACATTTGCTTGATTACGTAATCCTGCTATACGAGTTTCGATATCTTTAACTGAAGGACCAAATGTTGTTTCTATTTGTTCTAATTTTTTAGCTAGGTTTTGTTTTACAACTAAAATTTGTGCATCAATCTTGTCTACTTTTTCTGCTAGACGTTTATTAATAGCACGAATTTCTCTTTGTGCCGCACTTGCTACAGACAATTCATTCTTTTTAGCTTCTTCTGTTGCTTCTTCTAATTTTTTAGAACCTCCAAATGATTCTTCAAATTTCTTTTGTGCCGCGGCAATATCTGCTTCTTTACGTTCTTTTGCTTGATTTAAACGATCAGTTTGTAATTTAATTTCTCTATCAGCATTTGCTATTGCTGAATCTTTTTCTTTAATTAATACATCAATATCGCTATTTGCTTGATCGTTAGCAGTTTTCTTTTCTGCGTTAATACGTTCATATACTTTGTTTAATGCTATTTGTTCTTTTTCAACTAGTGTATCTACTCTAACATCATCGCCTTTTAATAGGCGATCCATTTCATTTTCCCAACGTTCGATTTTAGCATTCGAACGTATCATCTTTTCATCTAATGTTTCTATACTAGCAGATTGTTCAATGCTTAAACTTGTTTGTTCTATATGGGCTTTAGATAGATAGCCAAAAATACCCATAGACGTAATAAACATTAATACGACTACGGCAATAGAAAGGTATGTTTTAAGCCACCAGACTGCACGATTCCAATTACGGTGTAACCAAACGGCTGTTACTAATTTACCGACCTCTAAAGATACACCCATAATAATAATGGGAATAACTGCGGCCGCAAAAATTGCCGCCAACCCGGCGACACTATAATAGATTGCTACTGCACTAATGGTTATTGCAGAAAGGAATGTTAAAATTGCTAAGAACATCTAGTCTCCCTATATTACTAGGGAGTTCATTCTCCCTGATACTATATTTATCGGGAGCGATCTCAGTCGTAATATAGTTAGATTATCAATATCGTATAAAACGCCACCCTTGATGGCCGGTTTCTCTACAAGCTGTTTCTTTAAAATCACGCATTTTACCTTTATAATTTAATCTGGATACTACTATTCTGCAATATCCACTACCTTGTGGATATGTAGATAATACTAAAACAGTACCATTAGTTCCAGTATCGTTATTATACCAGCTAGTAGTTTCGCCGTTCTCTATATTATCTAAAGCGAAGTACATAGCCTGTTCTTGTGCTTGTCTGTCTTCATCTGGTAATCTATACCAATGCCATTTAGTAAAGTTAACAATAACACTTACATAACTGTCATTAGGTTGGTATGTAGATTGGACACTAGAAGTCGTACTAGTGCTATTTGTATATGATGTAAGTTTCTCCCCAGTTGAACTACAGGCAGTAAGAAAACTAATAAGGAGACTTAACAATATACCATCGCGAAGTTTCATAGCTATCTCCCTTAAATAAACAAGCATAACCTTTCCGTTTTACTTGTCGTCCACCCAAATTTATGTAATACCAATGTTCTTGACATTGTGAGCCAAGACCCATTTTAGGTGGCATTAGTTTTTTGACATTATCGTCGTTACACTCTGTTACTTTGATTTCTTTAAGCACACCATCTTGCTCAACCATAGTTTTAGTAGTTGTACAATATTGATGGCCTGCCTCCTGCAAGGTGAGTTTTTGTTTACCTGCACAAGCACTCACTAACACACAGGCTCCAATAATCAGAAGTGTTTTGTAAAATGGTTTAACCATTTTTATACTCCTTGTGTATTATAACTGCTTTGCAGATTTCTCAATACTTTTGGTATCTACTTTATTTGCTTTAGCTTTAGCTTCAGATACCAAAGAATCAATAATACTCTTCTCAACTTTAACCATTACAAAGTAATGATATACACCATTTCTTTTGTATAGGTAACCTTCAGTTTGAGAATAGTGTCTAACCGCGGTGTCAGTTATCTTATTAACAATAAGCAATTGACTTTGGGTTGAACTTGATAGCGAGTCTTCACTACCAGCATCATTGTATTCGATTGTAGTTCGCTTATTAACTTCGCCATTAATTCGATCAGCAATTTTAGTTTTTGCTATTTGAGTAGCTTTGTCATAAGCCGCTTCTTTAAATCCACTTACAGAACCACCACAAGCATAGTAGTAGTCTTTACTCCACCAAAACCAGCCTTCTGATCCGGTGTCTTCACAATTCATGTACCAAGTTGGTACAACGTCTTTTTCACGCTCAACAATTTGAGTCGTAGTTGTACACGCAGACATCATTAGTGCAATAGCACTTATAATTCCTAGTGTTTTTAAGTTGCCTTTCATTTTAGCCTCCGAAAGTATAGTTCATTATGCCTATAGTATAACAAAACAGATCAATAATGTCAAGTTTATTTTGTATCTATTTTGAATTGATATTGCCAAAAAGTTTTTACACCTTTTTTCCAGCAGTTTTTAAATCTTTTTTGGAAACAACCATATATGGTCCTTTATTATATGCAGGAACTATTGTATATTGTTTACTAATTTGGATACGTTCTTGTTCTTGTTTCCAATTTCTTGTTCCGCCATCGATATTGGGTTTGGCAGAAGTGGAAGGAATCGAACCCTCACTTTCGGTTTTGGAGACCGACGTGCTAACCGTTGACACTACACTCCCAGGGGTATAGGTCTTTACGGGATACCGTTTCTTAATTGGTTTGTAAACACCGCGAATATAATCGATATATTCGTTTAAGGTCATTGTATCCGTATTCAACCTTTTCAAAAGTTTGTTGTGTTTACGCCAACCAGGTTCGTAGTACGAATCGGGCTTCCTTTTCGTTTTACGTTTTTTGGTATTTAGGCTAGTGAGCCCATTAACTAAATGCATTGTCATAATAGAACTACTATAACAAATAAGATCTAAATTGTCAAGTATTAATTTTGTCGATAGAATAAATGCATACCAATTCGTCCTTTTTTCTCAAAACGTCGATTCCATTCTGGATGAACGTATGGTGCATGATAATGAGTTGAGTTGTCGCTAATTCCACGTAGGTATCCATGAGTAACCATTTTATATGCTAGTTCTTGAATCTTACGCCAGTTTTCTCCATCTTTGTTAAGAATGTTATCTGGCTTGCCATCACACCACCAACTAAATTGGCACATATTACGGACAGGATTAAAAATGCGTTCTGCGTCAGGAACCTCTTTGCCTTTAGTTTTCCAACTTTCTTCATAAACTGCGTCATAGATTACTTTGCAAATGGTATTTGGAAATCGAGGATCTTCTACTCTATTAAGAACCACGTCAGCAACCGCGGCTCGGCCCGCAAGGTTATCCGGGTGTGATTCCCAATAAATATTTTCTGCTAAACAATATAATTCGGGTTCTTGTTCTCTTGTGTATAATTCTGCCGCCAATACACTTGTTCCAATAAACGTAAAGAGGAACACAAACCCTAGTACCCATCTAGGCATATAAATTCCTTAACTAATAATATTTAATACTAAATTAGGGTGTAATTTTATACTCTGATAACTATAGGCGGGGCGTTAGTAGTCAAAATCGCTGTACAAAGTATATTTTGCCGTAAGTTCATCACCATTTTTAATGCTCTTTTTAGTTACTAGATAAACAACCGGTATTTGGTGCCAAAATCCTTTTAATGTTTTACAGTTAGGATCTTCCGAATGATTATAAAAGGCTCCAAGAGCTGTTCGAATATAACCATGCGGGAAATTCTTATTATTAATATGTACAATTCCCAGAACAGTATCTGGATCAAAGTTTTGTGTTGCAAACAATCCTAATCCTTGTACGTTGGACTCTTTTATTGTTAATCCGTCTGGTAATGGTCTGTACATATTATAGTTTTACTTTTCCTTCTTTAATTAGTCGTTCTCTGTTAGCCAAGTGAGCTTCTTTGATTTCTTCTTTACTTTGTCCTGTATAAGCTACACCGATTCCTTTACTAATCATCCATTCTTCCATATACATTTCTCTATCTGTTTCAGCATCGAAGATTTTAAAACGTCCTAGTATACGGCCATACTTACCTGACTTATCTTTTTCAGTTACTAATTTTTGAATACTACCTGTAGGAAGCCAATCCTTAACAATTTGTTTAGCATAGTTACCAAACACCTTTTCGACCTTATCACGTGTACGTGACTCAGGTGTATCAAGTCCATAAATTCTTACACGTTCTTTGTGCATCCATACACCGAAACCTAAATCGATGTCCACATCTACAGTATCACCATCTACTACTCTTAAAATTTTACATCTATATTCGTACATGAATAGTTCCTTTCGATTAACTACTCAGTTATTTATTTGCATTATATAATCTTTGGTATAGTAAACATTCTTAATTTTATATCGTTCTATAGCTTTCATACAGCCGTCGCAGGGTTTTGCTAGGCCGCGAATCCATGCAGAACCAAATCCATCTTCACGTTTAACTCGCAATACATATAAATCACATTTTGCAAGTTGATCTTCTTGTACAAATCTTAATGCTTTATTAAGAGCATCTATTTCTGCATGAAGATAAATTGCTGAATCGTTTACTCCGTACTCATTCATTATAGGATGTGTTTTATAACTGTTAGTTCCAATAGTAATAATATTTTTTCTATACACTATTGCACTAGCTAGTTTAAAACGACCAGCAAGTCCTTCACTATCAATAGCAACTCGTTCAAGGGCGTCAAAGATACGTTCGGTAGGGTTATAATACCTTTGATCCGTAATCACACCGATTGGGTTGTCTCGTAGCACGATTTATGTTCCTTCTGACTATTTCTTTATTGTACCGTATATCTGGTCTACAAACTCTAATGTATCTCTCATTCGTTGCGTGATAATACGTAAGATTGGTAAAAGAGAGTCGGGTTTGTGTTTAACAAGTTGGGCATAATTTTCTTTAGTTACAACTCCAACTATTAAATTATTTGTGTGTGCTCGACACGTTGCCGTTCTAGGTAATGAGTCTACTAATCCACACTCACCAAAAATTGAATTTTTTTCTAGAATAGCTAATTCTTTTTCGGTTCCATCAGGCATAGCTTTTGTTACTGAAACTGCACCGTCCAATACAATAAAAGCATTGTCGCTAATTTCACCTTCTTTTAAAATTACATCACCTTTGTTAAAATTTAGTTGTTTCATAACAACCTCGAATTATTTGGCGGTCCGGATGGGAATCGAACCCATGATCTCCCGCGTGACAGGCGGGCGTATTAACCGCTTTACTACCGGACCGTAAAATACATGGTGGAGCTGACAGGAGTCGAACCTGCGACCCTCTGAATGCAAATCAGATGCTCTCCCAACTGAGCTACAGCCCCATTCATTATTTAAGCATTATATAACTTTTCGAAGTTATTGTCAACCGATTTTTTCCAGTCTTCATTTATAATAGTTTTATACGCATGACAGCATTTGCAAAGTGTTTGCAAATTATCTGGATGATTATTATTATGGTTTCCATCTATATGATCTACATCTAACATTCCTTGCCAAATAACATTAGTTGTACATTTAAATCCTAACCGTTTATCTTTATTTTCACAGTAGGTTTTTCGATGGCCCATATATAATCCAGCACCGTATTGAATATTAATCTTATGATGTATGTCACATCTGTTTCTACGTCTAGGAGTACCATCTTTTAGATAGAGCCCCATGTGTTGTCCTAACTTATCACATCCTTTTTCAATACAAATTCTATTATTATGATCTATCATTCTAATCTCCAAATTATTTAATAATAAGAGTACATAAGTTGTTTACAACTGGTTTTAAATAATAATGCAAACCTAAAGGAGGGTGCTATGACCCTTACTAACGCTGAGTGGCGTAGACTTAAAAGAAATGCGCCAAAAGTTCCTGACATCACTTGCCCTGCAATTGATGATGTTCTAAAAAGACTAACGATATTATGCGAAGACGATAAACCATTAAGTGAATATAAACTTGGTGTTTTATGTAGACGATTAGAAAAATTACGTACTGCTAATGAACTGCTTCGCGATAGTGGTGTGTATTGGTACGACATAGCTAAAGACCATTTAAAAAAGTAGCTGTTATAATAATATAAAATTTAGAGGATGTCAAGAAAAAGATTGGGCCCGAAGGCCCAATCCCAACCTGTCCTGTTGCCAAGTAGGTCAAACTCCGTACAAGCTATGCCGCTAAGGCAAACACCTGTTCATTTGTCGGTAATTTCGCTTTGAAATCAACAAAGGTTACATTACCTGATGCTTTTAAGTTAGCATTTATAGTGTTCGAACTAATTCCAACAACCGCTAGGTTGAGGCCGTCGTGTCTTACGGGCAACTCCACGTACACTATACACTACCAATCGATCCCAGTTCACCCCCGGACTGTATACTTGCGGAAAATATATACTCCGCGGATGCTCCAATTTGGTGGAGGTGGCGGGAATTGAACCCGCGTCTTGTTTAGCTTTGTGTAGCTTCAACGTTAACAAGTGTATTTATAACACAATATAATAGAAAGGTCAAGTGCCGATTAGAAAGGTACACCGTAAATGGCAAGATACAGTATTCCACCCAAGAGGGTAAGGTCGGCTATTATACTCCAAAGTATATAAGCTCTTAACATCCAGGGCATCAAAGGTTTAACTTTAGCCAATTTCCCTTTGCACCATACTCGCAGGCTCTTCATCTCGAGCCTCTATAAATTCAATTTCCATATCAAATCTCCGGTTGTACATCTAATTTCACCAGTATTTATTCGTATATGGATAACTATACATTAAAAAGGATCCAATGTCAAGTGATTTAGATACATTAGTAAAACAGTTGGGCAACTTAAATGTTGTTGAAGCTGGCGAACTAGCTAAGAAGTTAGAAAAGGCATGGGGGCTAGACTTAGATGCTTTAATGAGCCAACCAGCTCAAGTACAAGCACCAGTCGAAGAAGTCAAAGATACAGCAACGGTAATGTTAACAGGGTTTGCCGCTGATAAGAAAATTGCTGTTCTTAAAAAGGTCAGAGAGTTTATGGACCTAGGGTTATTAGAAGCCAAAAACTTTGTTGAAGGTTGTGCAGAAGGACCAAAAGCTGTACTAGAAGAAGTAGACAAAGATAAAGCTGAAGCGTGTAAAACTGCTTTAGTTGAAGCTGGTGGAACTGTTGAACTGAAATAAAGAAAAAGAGGGCAAATGGCAGGAATTAAAAAACGAGGGTTCGTTTCCGTTAATAACAAACGATACTTAAATGGTCATGAGATTAAACCAACGATGTTTGTAAGCACCAATGGTAAGAAATTACTATGCGGTTCAGCTAACGATGAATTAATAGTTGACTCAGAAGGTAAGCCAATTCCATTTCGTAGTATTAATTGCGATTAGATTATTATCTATTGAAATTATCGGGTTGGGTTATATTGCCAGCAATCTCACGCCCGCGATTATCTACTAGCTCATATTCTAAAACCATCTTATCACGAATGTTAGTTATGTGTGCCTGCTCAAATGCAGAGATGTGAATAAAAACGTCTTTGCCACCATCATCAGGTGTTATAAACCCATAGCCCTTTTTGGCGTCAAACCATTTTAATTTTCCAGTCATCTTACTCATATGTATTATGTTGTCCTTGTGTAGTTATAAACAAATTGAACTTGTTTATAGAAATATTTATCAACAATTGTGTGAAATTTAATACAGATATAACACAATATAGCACAAGTTGACTACCTATGCTATATTTGTGTTAATTATAGTCTAAAGGGAATTTTTTCGATCTTGAATTTCTTTTCTACGACCTTTTGCTAATTTGCCCAAGTTACCTAATGCCTTACGTGCCCTAGCCGCCGCGGCTTTAACATTTTTCTGTTCAAATGATTCTGATTCTTTTAAGTAAGACTCATATGCTTGAACAATTTCTTCATGAGTTGACATAATGTTTAATCTCCTGTTTGTATAATTATGTATAGTTATTAATATTATTTAATGCAGAAAGTGGCTTTAAAACGCCTAAAATGGCTATTTACTTCGCCATTATATCTTTTTTGGTCTAAAAATCTTAATTAAGTTGGTATCGTGTCCACGAGTTTTGTAAAAATAATCACCAAGTCCATCTTTTTTGCCTTTTTTATTAAAAGGACTTTCAGCTGATCCTCTCCAAGAATGAGTTACTGCTCCTCCTGATGGATTGTTATCACTACTTGCCGCATCTTTTTGATTACCACCAACAAATGACATACGTTGGTTTTTATTTGTATAAAGAAAGTTTACGTGATAAGAAAATTCTCCTGGTATAATTACCCACTTTCCCTTTGTCTTCCTTTTTTTAGGAAATTTCCAAAGGCATACATCACCACATTTTGCTTCATCCCAGTTTTCGTAAGGTATTTCTGTAAATCCAAATTTATCTCTCTTTATATCAGCATGAAGTGCCGTAGAAGTTTGGAACCATTGGTAGCCTCCCATCTTTAAAACATAATTAACATAACCCATACACCATGCAGTTTGATCAGTTTCCCAAACTTTGCTACCTCTAAATCCTATATCATCCCATATCTTTAAAATTTTAGGATTACTTGGGTTCTCGTATGCTCCATTAGGATATGTACCAATGTATTTTGCATCCATACCTGTTTCATCCCATAAGTCTTTTGATGATTCTAAAAGATGTTGATCTAATACTCCGTCAAATGGATGACACACGTCTTCATATACTTGATGTTCTTCTTCAGCAATTATATCTCCACCTTCTTCAACATCTACTGTATCGTCTAAATTTTCCTCCATCTGTTGCTTTTCATCTTCAGTAGGGACATATCCTGGAGGACGAACATATGGCTCAGCAAGATAGGTTTCAACTTGTAATTCTATTTTAGCTACTACAGGTGGTGGTAGGACAACTATTGGGGCTTTTTTTGGATCTCCTGAGCATACGTTTGGAGATCCTTTAGCTGTTTCTGGAGCACAATGTGGTGGAACAGGGCATTTATTATCTGCATTGGCTGTATCTGGTGTATGATTTACTGTAAGAATGTTATCGGCATATACTTCATTTGAATGGGCTATTAGTTCCCCTGCACCATGTGAATTAGGATCGCCGTTAACAGATACTAGTAAATTGTTAGCAAAGACATCGATATTGCCGACTACAGTTGTAGTCGCTCCACAAACACGAGTATCTGTATTTCTATGTACATCTGCCATACTAGTATTTATTATGTAATAATACTAGGCTTTTGGGGTGTAATTATAGATGATGTTTGTTTAGTATAACCTTCAGCAAATTCTGATTTAGTTGGTGCAATTAATGTAATAGCTTCGTGCTTAATAGTATAAGATTTAGTTATATCAGCTGTAAATAAAAATTGCTGTAATCCTATACCTTTCTCACTCGCTACAAGTGTTAACGGCATATGAACTTTAATATCTTTATCATCTTCAGCTTCAAGTTTGCCAACTAGTTCTTCACCAGATTTTAGTTTAATAGTAACTATATCATTAATTTTATAAGTTTTTTCAATTAACATTATGTATCGCTTCTTCCTAAGTCACAGTTTTCAAAATACTGTTGGAGTTCGTTATACCCTCCAACATACTTACCATGTAAAATAATTTGTGGTGCTGATTTCGGTTGTGGTTGATTGTTTAATCTAAATTCTTCAAACAGTTGTTCTACTGTTATGTCTTTTCCTATTACTACTTCTCGCCATTCTATTTGTGTTTTGTTTAATAATGCTTTTGCTTTATCACAGTAAGGACAATTTGGTTTACTGTAAATTACCGATGTCATAGTTTAAATCCTTTTAGTGCATCTTCAGAAACATCATGTTTGATGCCACCTACGATATATGACTCAACTTCGGTTTCTTGTGGTGCTACTTGCATTCCTGAGCTTGATAACCAATGTTGTGTCCATGGTAGAGGATTTGTATTTAAAGGACGATCTGGAAATAATGTATCATATCCTAGTCCTTTTAATCTACGGTTAGCAATATATTCTACGTAAGCGTGTAATAAATTTTCATTTAATCCGATGATAGTTCCATCTTTAAATAGATAGTTAGTCCACGCTTTTTCTTCCTCGACACAGGCTCGCCACATATCATAAACTTCATTTTCACATTCTTTAACAATTTTTTTCATTTCAGGATCGTCTTCACCCTTCATCCAATTTTTAAGAATATGATTTGTAAGATTTAAATGTGTTGCTTCATCTCTAGCAATTAAAGAAATAATTTTAGCAGAGCCTTCCATCATTTTTAATTCACCAAATGCAAATGTACAAGCAAATGATACATAAAAACGTAAGCCTTCTAAAATATTAACATTCATCATTGCTAGAAATAATTTCTTTTTAACTTCACGCATTGTACCTTTTTTATTATGGTAATACTTATTAGCTACACTAGTAAAGTTATCATAATGTTTAGTAACTGTTACAGCTCGTTTTAAAATCTCTTTATCATCTAAGATTTTATCTAACACTTCTGACGGATCTGCATAAACATTTTTCATAATGTGTGTATAAGAACGAGAATGGATTGTTTCAAAAAAGTCCCAAGTAACAATGCACCCTTCAAGTTCTGGTAAAGATACATAAGGTAAGAAAGCTAACGCTGGTCCTCGACCTTGTACGCTATCCAATAGTGTTTGATATTTTAAATTAGCTGTAAAGATATGTTTTTGTTCTGGTCTAAAGTTTGCATAGTCTGAACGATCTTTTTGTAAACTTACTTCTTCAGGTCGCCAAAAGTATCCAAGCATTGTTTGATTGAGCTTATCAAACTCTGGAAATCTAAATACATCATATCTTTGTGTGTTCTGGTCTTTTCCAAAAAACATATATTGTTTAGTGAAATCAACTTTGTCTCTATTAAATACTGTCTTTACCATTGTTAATTTATAATCCTACGTTATATAACGCAACTTTCACAATCTTCTTCTTCTAATTTATCAGTTGTTTTTTCTATTTCAGGTTCGTATGAGTTAGGTGTGCTTTCGGAACGAACTTCTTGTATTGATTCTGTATCATCAATTTTAAGGTCATAAGTGTTTTGATAATATGATGTCTTCCATCCTAATTTATAAGTCATTAACATATCTTGTATCATTACACTCATTGGTACTTCATTGTTTTCATAATGGGTTGGATTATAACTCCAGTTACCACTAATTGCTTGATCAAAAAACTTTTGCATTACTGCAACAATATTAATATATCCTTCATTACTAGGCATATCCCATAGTAACGTATAATAATTTCTTAATGCTTGATACTGTGGAACAATCTGCTTAAGAGGCCCTTTTTTGGACTTCTTAATGGACAAGTATCCTCTAGGTGGTTCAATTCCGTTTGTGGCATTTGACACAATCGAACTGCTCTCCGATGGCATCTGTGCGGACAATGTGGAGTGGCGTAGGCCATGATCCTTAATGCTTCTACGAAGATCATCCCAGTCATATTTTAATGTAATACTGCATACTTCATCTAGGTCCTTCTTATAAGTATCGATGGGCAGTAACCCTTCAGAATATTTAGTACGCTCGAAGTATTCACACTTACCTTTTTCGATTGCAAGATTATTTGATGAAGTTAAAAGATAATATTGAAATGCTTCAGTTAATTCATGTACTTTTGTTAATGCTTTTTTATCAGTATATTTTACTTGATTCTTTGCTAGATAATGTGCTAGGCCAATATAGCCAACACCTAAAGATCTACGTGCTTTTGTACTTATTTCAGCCGCCTTTACAGGATATCTTTGGTAATCAATAATTTCATCTAAAGACCTAACAGCTAAATCACATAACCCTTCTAATTCTTCTAGTTGATTAATTTTACCTACATTAATTGCAGAAAGAATACATAATGCTATTTCTCCATTAGGATCATCAATATGTTGTAATGGTTTTGTAGGTAATGTAATTTCTTGACATAAGTTGCTCATATAAACAGTATCTTTAAAAGAACTATGTGTATTACAATGATCAACGTTCATAATATAAATGCGACCCGTTTCTGCTCGTTCTTTAATTAGAGATGAAAAAAGAGTCATTGCAGGAATTTTATTTTTTCTAATAGAAGTCTTTCGTTCATATTTTTCGTAAAGTTCTTGGAATAATTCTTGGTCAGTAAAAAATGCTTCATATAAATCTGGCACGTCGTGAGGTGAGAAAAGAGTAATATCTTCGTTCTTTAATAATCGTTCGTACATTAGTTTATTAATTTGAATTGAATAATCTAATTTACGAACTCTATTATCTTCAGTTCCTTTATTATTTTTTAGGACTAAAATATCTTCAATCTCTAAGTGCCAAATAGGGAAATGGGTTGTAGCACTTCCACCACGTACACCATTCTGAGTACAACACCTTACAGTTGACTCGAACTTTTTTAGAAAAGGAATTATGCCTGTGTGTGCAACTTCTCCTCCTCTAATTTTAGAATTGATAGCTCTTATTCTACCTGCGTTGATTCCGATGCCGGCCCTTTGGGCAGTATATCTACCAATTGACATATCACTAGCAAAAATACTATCAAGGGTGTCATCACTATCAACAAGAACGCACGAAGCAAATTGTCGAACAGGGGTACGGACCCCAGCCATGACTGGCGTTGGGATATTGATTTTAAAAAGTGAGGTCGCATCATAATATCTCCTTACATAATTTAAACGATTCTTCTCTGGATAGTTTGCAAACAATGTTGCCGCAATCATCATATACATAAATTGTGGCGATTCAAAAATTTCTCCGCTACTTCTATCTTGGCAAAGGTACTTGTCTACAATTTGTCTTAGTCCTGCGTAAGTAAAATTTTCATCTCGTTGATGTTTAATGTACTTGTCCAATGTTTTAATTTCTTCAACAGAATATTTTTCTAGGATTGCAGGATCATACACTCCACGTTTAATATTTTTATCAATCATTTCCTGTAATGTAATTGGTTTGAAATGACCAAATGCTTCTTTATAAATTGGATATAAAAGTAATCTTGCCGCGGCGTATTGGTAATTAGGAATGTCTAAAGAAATTAAATCGTTTGCAGACTTGATCAAAATTTCTTGAATTTCTTGTGTACTCATTCCGTCATAAAATTGAATGTTAGCGTTCATTTCTATCTGTGAAGCACTTACATTCGCGAGTCCATCTACTGCTTCTTCTACTACAAAATGAATTTTATCTATATTTAAGGGTACTAGTCTGCCGTCTCTTTTTCTAATGTGTATTCCTACGCCGTTTGACATTGAAATCTCCTACTATGTTACTGTTCTTATTAGTAAATGATATTGTATTTATTGTAACCGAGGCATCTTGTAAATTCGTTGTGATATAATCGTTGTGGGTAATTCGTTTTTTTGAATAACTTCATTATAATTATAACACAAAATTTTATCGTCGACGTATAAAGGGTATAATAATTCTTCATTTACTTTGTCTATACTGATATGTATCTCAAATTTACAATCCTTAAACCTATCGGTTAACTGTAGAGTGTAACACGTACCAAGTGTTAAAGTGAAATCACAGTACAAATTGAAATCTAAAAGTTCCCATGGGTTAGGCCAAATAGCTTTATTCCACGGATCGGTACTCAATTTGCACTTTTTTTGTGCGTTATAGTAGTTTATTACTTCCTGGTAAGGGTTAATACTAGTTTCAAGCCTGTTGCGTAACCATTGCCACTGGCTTAATTTTACTGTATAATCATCTAAAAGCACTATGATTTATATTTCACTTTAAATAATATTGTACCTGTATCAGCACTAGTTAAGTTTAACATCTCAATGACTATTGTGTCAACTATTGTGTCGCCATTTTCATCAGTTACTGATGCTCTAAATGTGATATTTGGTTCATAAAGTGAGCTACCTAAATAGGAATGGTCATCAGTTAAAGTAGCTGTACCTAATGATCTATTAACTAGAATTTCTAGTGTTCCTTGTCTTACTGCATCTACAGACGTTGATCTGTATATATAATCAACATATACTGTTCGATCACTGTCACCCGGAGCTCTAAGAACCCTAACGAATGATGTGTATTGAACAACATTAATTCTATAAGAAAATTCCATATCGTATACAGATTCACCTTCAATTTCTGGAATGTATGGATAACTTGTCATTAATGATTGATCGTATGATAATTGTTGTGTTCTACTAAAGTAATCGCCTGCCGATACATTACTTAATGCTGTACCAACTGAAAATTTAATAACTGGATGAGCCGCATTAGCTTCTACACCACCATTGTTTCCTACATCTACATAAACATTATTATCACTAGTATTAAAATTACCTGTGTGTATCCAAATAGCATTTCTATCAATATCTTGAAATTTACTATTTTGAATAACGTTATGAATAGGACCAGTTAACATCCCTGCATTGTTAATAACTGTACCGTCACCAAATACAAACCCATAACCTAATGTTTCAAATACACATTTGTCCCATAAGTTATTTTCTATATCATATTTAGATTCGATAGCTCTTGCAAATCCTTTTACTTGTACATTTCTAAAAGTATTCCTAACTGTATTAACAGCCGTACTTAAAGAATTCATTCTAATACCAATTTGATCAGCAAGAAGAGCCGAACCACTTGTCCAACCACCTTCTATAATTAAGTCTTCAAAAATACTTTCTCGACAACTTTGTAATTTTAAGCCTACGTTAGTTGAACTATGTTTTAACGTCATTCCTTTAATATGAATATGTCTTGCTTGATTTAATGTTGTACTCGTAGAATCTTGTGCTGGCGAACCTGGAGTACTTCCACTATTAACAGTTTCAAAAATAGGATCATTTCCAGTTTGTGTTATAATAACTTTATCTGCTCCAGATCCAATAATACTTGCGTGTGGTGGAATTTTAAGACTTGAAGAAATTGTATAACTACCAGCATCTATATAAAGAACTACTCTGCTAGTTGTACTTCCTTTAGTTGCTGTATTAATATATAATTGATCGATAGCTTGTTGAAATTTTGTAGTACAATCTATTCCATCACCTTTAACATCAAAGCTCTTAACATTAACTCTTTCGTCTAATCTATCTTGTAATGTTCTTGTTACAGGTGTTGTAGGTGTAGTACCTGTTAGCATTGTTGACTCGCCTTTTAGGTACTGATATTGATCGGCAAATGAGAATAAATTATCGTGTTCTGTTAGAATTTTTGAATTACCTACTGCTGGAGAACCTTCTGATACAGAGCCATTACCTATATAAAGCTCTCGAGTATCAACTGCCCAGCCCAATTCGCCACCTGCTAGTTGTGGTACACCAGAACCAGTAAGTTTTTGTCCACGTCTAATTTGTATTCGGCTAATCTGTACTATTGCCACGTTTCAACTCCTTGTTTTTAGTATTTATGCGAAACGGTCATAGTACTGGTAGACTCTATCCCACCATTTAGACTCCCATTCTTTAAATGTATCAGGATAAACATCAAATTGTTGATATGTAAGGTCTCTAGAACACATAAAAACGTGTCCTTCTTGTATTTTAGTACCATATAATTCGTTATGTGCTAGGGCGTAGGCTACTAATTGCATTTTATAGTCATCAACCCATTCGTCTTTTTTAGGCTTATTTGTTTGCTTAAAGTCCATGATACAATTCGACCCTTTAAAGACGCCTAAGAGGTCTGTAGTGCCTGCATATATCTTAGGATGGTATAATGATACTTCACTACCCCATATTTCACTTACAAACGTTAATGCTTCTTCTTTTATTACTTTTGCCATCTCATTTGCTTGTTGACTATAAGGATTCGAGCCTGCTTCAGGCCAATCACCAGTATCTATATAATCTTCTAGAAATTTGTGCATACGTGTACCAACACTTGCGGCTTCAGTTGTAATTTCGTTTGCTTTTTGTTCACCTACTCTTTTACGCCATTCATTAAGAGCAGTTTGGTCTTTTGTTTTGCTTAATATAGTTGTAACACTAGCAACATGGTTACCGTCAGGACAAGCATATAAACGTTTTCCGTCTATTGATTGTTTGTCAAGGGTTGTATAATCAAATCGTTGTGTAATCACTTTCTAGGCTCCATAGTAACATATTCATACTTAAAGTTAACTACAAAACACCTTCTCGGTGCTTTACAAGGATATGTTCCGTGATATACTTTCCCATCAAAAATAACAACTTTTCCAGGAAAAGGATTAAAATGAGAACACATCTGCTCACCATCAGTATGAGGCATCAATGTATATGTACAACCATCCGTTGGCTGTACTTTTTGTGCATCTGTTATTGTATCAAAAAACATTATCATACTAATTAAACTAGGCTGTTTAGTATGATTATGTACTGCTTGATATCCTCCATCTTTATAGTCAATTGCCCACGACTCAAAAGGATATACGTTATCAATATGTTTTAAATGTTCTTTTATTTTTTTAGTAAACCAACTTGTTATTTTTACAGGTATTTGCTTTGGATTAATACTGTATTGTACACGATCAGGATAGTCAGTTTTTTCTTCATACTCTGTAAATGCACTATGACTTATTTCCTCCCAAAAAGGATATACAGTTTCTATAATAAATTGATTAGTATTAGTACCATAATAATTGTCACCTGTAAAGTCTTCAGCTTTACTTGTTTTAAGAAACTCGTCCCATTCTACATGATTTTTAATTGACGCTGTCATATTTTTTCATCCGGGTTATTCCATATTAATAGTGGGTGAACCCCATATTGCTTGATCGTGTGTTTCACTGGGCTGTAAGTAATCGAAATCAAAGTCAACAACTACAGTTCTTCGGCCTGCTTTACAAGGATATACTCCGTGAAATACTCTGCCGTCGAGTATAATAGTTTGCCCTGGGGTCGGCAAATAGTTATTAATAATCATTTCATTATTTTCTTTAGGTATTATTGTATATAACATACCTTCTAGCTCTGGTTGTGAGTCTAAATGTATTACCATACTAATTAATGTTGGACCATGACAATGTAAATGTTGGTAGCCACCATCTTCGTATAATATACACCAGGATTGGTTTACTTTTATATTTTTAATAGGAATTTTACGTTTACGACATATATCTTGGAACCATTCGTCTAATTTATATTTTTTTATTTTTTCAGTTGTATCAAATTGCCATCCATTGAAAGTAGTTTTTTCAGCACTTTGATCAGGACCTTTGTCTTCAAACAGTTCTTCAAGATCCTTCCATTTAGGATAGTAAGTCTCAGCTATCCATAAGTTAAGTGCAGATGTAAACTGCCAACTACCTTCCATTAAAGTTATTCCTCGTTTCTGAATGGGTTATATGCCTGGTAAGACATATAAGGATCAACCCCTGAGTTCATATCTTCTTCACCACGTACTGACTTTACTTCTGGTATGTAATGTTTAAGTGTATTTTCAACACCCATCTTTAATGTTTGTGTTGACATAGCACATCCAGAACAAGCACCTGACATAAAAATAGTTGCAATACCATTTTTATGGTCCCATTCTTTTAAACTAATCTCACCACCATGCATAGCAACACTAGGTTGCAATTTTTCTTCAATGATAGTTGCGATAGCTACTTCAATTTCTGCCGCAGTCTTTTCAGCATCAACTGTATTATCCTCTGAGTCTACTGTTTTATCTAAGTCCATTGTGTTCTACCTTTTTTTCTATATGAAGATCACTAGCTTTCCATGTTGCATCTTGTAAGATAGCCCCTATATTAATTGTAAACACAATGCGATCTTCATCTGTTTGGTTAGCTTGTGTTTTATGTGTTATCCATCCTGGAAATAAAAGAACGTCATTTGTATTTACTGCTACTTCTCTCCAATAATCATGAATATTACTATGTTTATCTTCTCTTGAATAAGCTACCCAACGTTCACGTAATAATGTTTCAAACATAATATTACCACCGTTAGAGGGTTGCTTAACATAACAAGAAACTACTACTGATCCTGAACCATGTTCATGGGCATCTGTCCAACTGTTTTTAGTATGTCGGTTGACCCAACTCTTAGACATAAACCATGAGTCGTATGCAACGTCCCATTCGTTAAGAGCAATTTCTATTTTAGGTTTAAGCCAATCCATAAATGGTGTTAGTGATGGCCAGAAGTGTGGGTTATCATTATTTCCAGCTGTAGTTATTCCACCATCACGTTCAGAAACTGTTTTACTACTTACACCCCATTCGTCGAGATGCTCGTTAAATTTTTTAATATCGAAGCCAGGTTCGTAATTATATTTGAAAACTAAATTTGGTATTATTTTTACTTCATACATATTAATTTACAAAATAGTTTATAGTATAAACTAACCTTTCTTCGTCGCTATTACTAACTTGTGAGTGATGTGATAAAAATCCTGGAAATATAATTATATCATTTTGTTTAATTGGTACTACACTATAATAGTCGTGCATATTTTTAGATTCGTCTTTACGCATATAAGGTACCCAATGATGTCGTAAGATATTTTCAAATTCTACATGGCCACTGTTTTCGGGTTGTTTAATATAACACGAAACAACTATATGAGTATTACCATGATCATGAGTCCTTGTATGGCCGCCTTTGACATGACTATTGACCCAACTTTTAGTAATATGATATTGATTCCAATTAATACACCATTCATTTAATGTTAACTCTATTTTTGGTTGTAGCCAAGTTAAAAATGGAACTAGGCTAGGCCATTCGTGAGGATTTTCTCCCATGCCAGCAGTAGTTAAGCCACCGTCGGATTCATAGTGTCCTCTGATTCCAGTTCGATCCAAACAATCTTTAAATGGTTTTAAATCAAATCCTTCCTCATAATTATATTTCCACATCAAAGTGGGAAGGAATTTATACTCACTCATAGCATATAGTATATAACAGTTTTTTGATTATGTCAAGTAATTACTGAGCGTTAGCAGTGGCACGTTTTGCCATTTGGTCTACTGTATCGCCGCCAGCATCTTGAGGAATTTGAGCATCTGAAGGTGCTTCAACTTTAGTATTTAGAGTAACACCTTTATCGTCAAAGTTTTTAATATACATTTGGAAGTCTGGATTAGCATCATAAACTGCTTTGAATCCATTGTAATCAAATTGTGGATGCCCTGTATTGAGCATTATTTTATTAATTGCTTGAAAAGAAAGATAGGCAGGCTGTTTTTTATTATCAGCACCGCCTATCATGTTACGAAAAATTGAGATTAATTCTGTTTTAAGAGTTTGGCCTTCTAAGACTTTTTTTTTGAAGTAGCCTCTTCGCTACTTAGGATGTTTCCTAATCTTCGTGATCTTTCTACGCTTTCTCTTTTTTCCCTGTCTGCAACTTCTTCACCGCCTGTAGCAGGTTCACTTGCGCCAAATTCATCAGCAACTGGTTCTTCAGCACCTGCTTCACCAGTTCCATCGTCGACAGGTTCCATCGCTGGGTCCTCTGCAGGAACCTCACCGCCTTCTTCACCTGGCATTGGTTCTGGCCCACCTTCGCCTGTTATAATGGCTACGCCACCTGTTAGTGCTTCACGTGTTCCTTCAAAAGTCGTATATAATTGTTCTAATGCTGGCTTTACAGTACCAATGAATTGTTCACTCATTTCACTGCCTAATTCGTCGCGGATTGCATCGCCTAGTTCTAGCATTGACTCTGTTTGCATTTCAGCTGTATCTTCCATCCAGCCAGTAATTCTGTCAACCATGTCCTTTGCGGCCATTACTAGTTGAGCTGATTCTTCTGCGCCTTCTTTAACTACAGCTTCATCTTTTTTGCTTTTGCTTGCCTGAAATTCTTTTGACATTTTAACGTACTCATTTCCTTTAAGTTCTCTTACGGACTTATCGTGAGTACCTTTAAGCCATTTAGTAAAATCTGTTTGTGGGTCTTTATCAGCTTCTACGACCCATTCATCACGCTCAGCAATTTCTTTGTTGATTGTGTCAAGGAATAATTTACCTCTTTGGTAAGCATCGCTACTATGAACAGTTTCAAAGCTCTCATTAGTTTCAACATCTGCTAACTGAGTTCTTAGTCTGTTTCGTGCGTCTTCCAGTTGTGCTAGAGTAAAAGATTCTAGTCGAAGCTTTTGCCCGAAATTTTTGCCAAGACTTTCATTCAACGCATTTGCTGTTAATGGTTTTGATAGTTCATGTATTTTCATATCTTATATTCCTATCCTAAGTGTTATAGTTATTTATCATCAATCGTCAAAGATATAGTCGTCAAGTTGACACGTATATTCGTATGTTTTGTCCTTCGCTATATCAAAAAGTGTTAAAGCAGACTCTTGTCTAAACCTATCTGACGTCTTTTCAATGGTATTTTTAGCATATAAGCTATCCATATAGTACTTTCCTAGCTTTTGATCCAAATGTAGTACAGTATTAAGCTCATCTTCCTTATTTTTGGATATACAACGAGCATAAGCTATTGCTCCACGCTTACTAAATGTTTCTGCTATACGTTTACTGTTTTTAACGTCAAATATTAAAAATCCTTGCTTGGAACGTCTAATTACAGTATTCTTAATACGTATGCTATTACCTTTAGCATAGGGAATAAAGACTTCTTGAAGTCCTGCTTCCATAATAGTATCTAAATCTTGTGCTAGTTTAGAAGTCTTCATTAGCAACTACCAACGTCATATTGTTATTGCGTACTTTACTTACCAGTGCTTTACGGATAAGTCCTTCAATAACGAATTGCTCACGTTCGGGAAAAGAATGTAATGGTAATGGATTATCGAGTTTTTTAAGAACTTCTGATTCTTCATTACTCATTGCTATTGTAAATTCTCCTACGAGATCGTTAATTTTCATTATACTACCTGTCCTGCTGGATTACCACCGCCTGCAGGATCGCTTCCTGCAACTTTATCTGCTTTAGCTTTTACTATAGCATCTAGTTCATCTTTTTTATAAACGAAACCTTGTGGTTCACCCTTTTTGGGTACTGGGTTCTTTAATGTAACTTCGTCTCCGTTAATATCTACGATATCGAATTCTTCTTCTTTTCCACCGTCTGTTGGAATTGCTAATTGTGATCCTTTTTTAAGGATTGCTGAGGCTACTTTGTCTTGTCCTTTTTTGATTGCCGCTTTCGCCGATTTGGCCACTTTGGAACCTACTTGTTTAGCTTTGTTTAATGTTTGTCCCATAGCCGCCGCCGCTCCTGCACCTTTTGACGCTAAATCTCCCATAGCTTGACCGACCCTACCAGCAACTGCTCCGAGATTTGGAGTAGCTTCATTAGTAGGAACAATCTCTACGACTTTTGCTTCTTCTATAGGTTTTGTAAATTCGTAAGCTCTCATAATAGTATTTACTCTAAATTTTCTTTCTTGTTGACTTTGCTCTCTTTTTTAATCCTCTTTGTGGTGCAGATTGTTTACGTGATACCTGTGTATGTCTAGGTTTAATTCTACTTGCTTTACCTAAAGATTTACGTCGAGATTGAGCTTTGCCATATCTTTTTTGTCCTAATGGTTTATTTAATGATGCAATACGTTGTGAAGCCACACCTGCTCTTTTACGCCTACTAGCTTTTACTTGAAGTACTGGGTTACGTAACCTTCTAGCTTTCTTCATTGTAATCATACTACTTATTTTTTTAGGAGCATTACAAGTTGTAGGTGATGCAACAATACGTCCTTTTCTAGTTCCAGTAGTGCATCTGTATTTCTTAACAACTTTACCTTTAGATCTACCCCAAATTTGCTGTACACCTTCAGTAAGAATTCCTTCTGTTATTTCAGCTACCTTCATTACTTTTTAGCCTTCTTTGGTTTATAAGTTTTAAGAGGTTTTGGTAAAGATCTACCTGGTTTAAAGTTTCTAAAACTTCTTGCTACTGCCTTTTTAGCTGTTGACTTCTTAGCACTAGCTTTGTTTAATGCTTGTACTCGTTTTGATGCTGGGTTTGTACGCATTGTTTTTTGACGTTTACGCATCATCTTAGCGCCAACCCTGCCTCTAGTACGCTTCATTGTAACTCTAGCTTTTATATTAGGCGAGGCAAAGCATTGTGCAATTTTTTTAACAATACGTCCTTTGCGACGACCTACAGTACATCGGAACTTCCGTACTACTTTTTGTCCGGATCTACCCCAGATTTGTTTCTCGTCTAGATGATTATAGAGTTCACGTAACAGCATACGTGTATTTATGTTAATGTAAGGGGGATTAGTTAAAATTCATGAGCAATACAACAAGGGTGGAAAGTAAGCCAGCTATAATAGTACCTGTGGCTCCTACTATTACTTTCATCATTGATTTATTGCCGTGGATTATATCGGTATGGATATGTTCGACTTTGTCTTCAATTGTAGTTAATCTGCGTTCTAGATTCTCATAGCGTTGGTGGCAAAGAGCCACATGAGCTTCTAGGTTATCTTTTTCTACGTCACTTTTTACTATGGCACTTTTCGCCATTATATCTCTCCATTCCGTTAATTATCGTGGAAGGGGCCTAATATGTAATCGCCTGCTATATGTTTTTAAGTGCCTGGTGAACTAGCAATCTAACTTAACTCTTTCACAATTATATTTATGTCTCGAGACTTTCTTTATTATCTGCATACATAAACACAATATTTTGTGCCATCCCAGTAGTTCGGAACGCATCACTATTATTTATTATAGATTCTTCTAGTCCTTTAATAACTGGTATTAAATCGAAGTCCTCACGTAACATTTCGGGTGTTAATGCTTCATCACGTTCACTTTGGAATTTAAATTCCCAAACATTGTATTCTTTTTCTTTATAATCAGAACCAAATTCTTCAGGCTCTAATGCACGGGTAACTTTAACTGGACTACCATCAAATATAGGATTTATACGCATACTTAAAACTTGAAGGAAAGTATTCCAATTTGCCTGTTGGTTAATTAATAGTCTATCTTGGCTTTTAAATTTGGTTTGGCCAGTTTGTGTAATATCTACTAATGTTTTAATTTCTAGTGATTGCATGATTAGTTATACTTATCGGCCACAAAAAAAGGGCCCAGTATAAACTGAGCCCTTTTCTATAGTGTTTAATAGTAAAGTGTAATTAAATTACGCAGATACTATAAATTGTCCACCAGCAGTTGCCGTTGCCGCACTTGCGTCATAGTCTCCAGAACCTACTGTAGTTCCTAGGTGACGTACTGCCGCTTGTAAAGCCGCCGCGTCCCACTGTGAATCGTCAACTACTACGTTAACTAATCCAGCTGTACCTTCAGAATTGAAAGCTAATGGGTTAATTGCTTGTGCAATTGCTTCTAAGGCTTTGCCGATTCCACCTTCGCCTGCTAATGATCCGCCTGCGTCGATTACGTAAAAACCTAAGTTTGCTGTTGAATATAAGGTCTGATGTGCGTGACCTATTCCTGTTACTCTTGCTACTCCAGCCATTTTATTTCTCCTGTTTTCTCTAATGACTTAACATACGTTTCTCTTGTATGTCAGTTATATATATTTAGTCTTTTTGGAGTTTTTGGCTTACTTTGTGTTCATTTTTGCTCGTTTTTGGAGTGCTCTGAGCATTGTGATGTATCCTGGGCCAGCTTTTACTATATCATCTAACATTTGAATAGCTGGTAAGTAGGCTTGAACGAATGGGGAAGGTACACTTTTACCTTGTTTAGCCATATCTAAAAACTTTTTAGTACCAACTAAATTACGAGGACCAACAATGTATCTATAAAACATTAAGTCTTTATTAGTTGTTGGAAGTGCATCAGGCGTACTAATAGTTGGTTCATTGTCAGCAACCTGTCCTGTTTCTAAATCTCTCTGTGCGGCTAATTCTTCTAAGTGAGGAATTAAATCACTATTTCTTAGTTTGGCTCTTGTAGCTAATAGAAGTTTTGTTACAACTTTCTTTTTATCTAACATTCCAAGACTCTTAAAATTAGCTACTTGGCGTCTAATTGCTTTGTATTCAGAATTATTAATACGTAAAGCATTTTCTATATTAATAAACAGTTCGGAGTTACTTCCTGAAAAGCCACTTGCTACTTGATGTAGATATCCATTAAGTCGCATTATAGGAAGTTTTGTACGTTTACGCATTGCCACTGCTGATGCAGGGTCTTTTAATTTATTCATTGCATCTTCGTCACCATTAACAAAATATATTAAGTTATATAAATCTGTTGCGTGTATACGAAAATGCTTGTAGTTATTATTGGTTACTGTATTTCGTGCATAACCATTTGCTATTGGTGTAAATGAAGGATACTTCCTTAAAACTTCTAGAATTAATAGAGACAGATATAGACGCTCACTACAATCAGTATATGTTAACTGACGTTGGTCTGTTGAATTACGAGTCATCCTCGCTTCATAGATCTCTTCTAAAAAGTTTAGGTCCATAACGTTTTCTACTTCATATATTTGTCAGCAAAGATGTTTATCATTTCTTTAGGATCTTTTACCTTTAGAAATGGTGCTAGTCCTTCTGAACTTTGAATAGCTTTAGTAAACTCAAAACGTACAGCTGGTTTAACTTTATCAGTAGTAAGCATCATTCTTAATGTTTTAGCTTGTGGTACTGAAACTTTAAACTTTTTGTTATCGTCTGTTACTATAGTATCTCTTGGATTTGGATTGCCAGCTGAATCTAATATTTTACCTAGTTGGTCAAATATAGTGTCATTTTTAAATCCAGGACTGATACCAGCATCATCAATGTCAGCAGGGTCTATTTTATCTTTTTTCATTAATTCGAAATCATCATCTTTGTCGAATTCACTTGCTCTCATAATAGTCTCCCTTTTGATTGCTCTGTTAGCCGCACTAAAATTACTGCGGTTAACTAATTTTAAATCACCACCTGGGTGGGCTAATACATAACCTTCACCACCTGGTGTGTTACCTATTGTTGCTTTTACATCAGCAGGTTGTTGATCTAGTTGTTGTACAATGTCGTCTTTCACTTTCATAATGCCTGAAACAGTTTGCCATAATGCGTTTACGCCTTGCATATTTGCTTTAAGGTATTCAATAATTTTACCTTGTTTAATTCTACTAACTTTACTTCCACTTAACCATTGTACAAAATCTTTTCCTAAATTATCTAAACATTTATCATCTACACATCTATTTGTATAAGTGTATAGTATTTGAGGAAAGTCACTAACTTTCATGTTACGTAATGTTTCTTGATTTAATAGAGCATCAATTGCCGTTCCATTCTTACTAATAATAGAATCTAAGTTTTTAATTCCAGTTGTATCTATTTGTGGAGGTGCTTGTGTAGTTACTGGCGGTAATACTAATACTTCGTTTCCTTCAAATATATCTGAATCTGTTAAAGGTCCTTCTGTACCATTAGCATCAACAACTCTGTGAATAACAATTCCTGTTTTACTTTTACCTACTCTTTTACCTAAGTCGCTGTCTGTTTGAACTTTGTATTGTACAGTATTGGGTTTAAAAGTATATGCACCGTCAACTATTTGTGGCTTATTAAAATATAATAAGTCTCCTTTAAAAAATCCTCTATGTTTTTTAGGGACTGCTTTTTCGTATTCGTCAAACACGTCTTTCATGTTGGCCGCAAATGCTTTATAACTATCTGATTTTTCTCCACCCTTGCCTCTGCCTAACAACATATTTTCTAAGTCATCTCCGCTTTGTGATCTACCATCGTAACCTTTTGCTCCAAAGCCTGACTTATCTGTAAAAATAAATTTACCTTTATCATCACGTCCAAATATTACTGCTGGTGAGCCGTCCCATTTAATTGTAACATCTTTAGTTTCACCTTTAGCCATATTAGATAATGCCTTTAAGGCTCTTTTTGCACCAGCTGATCCTTCCCAGAAGACAACATCTTCTGCGTGTTGGATACGTGCTTCTACTTCATTTACAATTTGTTTAAATTCAAAAAATCTCATTATGGTAGCTCTAGTCCATCCTTCTCAAACCAGTCTTTAGCATCTTTTACTAAAGCCTCGTAGTTAGGATCTGATTTAATTTTGTTATTAATTGATTCTACACTTTGTAGATCTTTTGCTGTCGCTGTTGGTCCCATTAAAGTTTTAGCAATGAATTCTGGGTCTTTAGCTTTTTTTGTAGGCTCGTTAGTTAATCTGTCTACTAATCCATTTTGAGGAGACCACTTGTAACCTTGAGCTTTAGCAAGAGAGGCAATCATTATCATACGATGTTGACCTTTGAAATTACTCTTTGCATCCATTCCTCCTAAAGCAAATTTCATAAATTTTTGATCGCCAAACATTAAATCAGTTTGGACATAGCCATTCTTTGGATCACCATTGATTGGTGTTTTGAAGTGTACTGATATTCCTGATTTTTTAATCCAATGCTTTGGATCTTCTTTTGGGTAATTTTTAACTACCCAGGCTTGTAGTATACTTACTAATTCGTTTTTGTCAACTTTTTCTTTATCAATTGCAACATCTAAGTCTCCACTAGTATCTTTAACACCAGTACTACCTAGCATATGATTTGTATGATCTAATTTGGTGATCTTTTCTAACCATTTAAGCGTAGGCTTAACATCAGCTTTATTGATTCGAACTGTCGCTGGTTCACCAGTTGCAGTTTTGAATATGTTACCACCTTCGTTAAGAATCATCAGATTGCCTTTTACTTTCAATAATTCTATCAATCCCACGTTTAAATTTGCGTGGGTCACCGCTTCTTATACTATTAATAAAGCGTCTTTCTAATTCAGAAGCTGTATCTGTAGAATAGCTTTCAGTAATCCTATTAAGCAAATTAATAGAACTTTCTATTAAATTATGCCCTGTAGACTGTATTAAAGCATCATTATCAGCAGTTCTATGTATGCTATTAAGTTCTTCTAGTATAGATCGTGTGCGTTTTCTCATTGTTCCGTTTCCTATACTGTATTTATGATGTTTTAAGTAAATAGAAGTGCTACTTGAACGGTTGACTTTTCCAACATAAGATTATATAATAAGATAATGCGGGTGTCGTATAGTGGTAATACCTTAGCCTTCCAAGCTAATGCTGTCGGTTCGATTCCGACCATCCGCTCCATTTTTAATAAATACTGTTCATACCTAGATAGAACCTAGTAAAAAGTTCTTTTTCTAGATAGAAACCTAGTAAAAAGTTCTTTTCTAGGAGACAGGGCATGAGCTCGACATTTCATTTAGCACTTGAAGTGGGAGACATGGATTCAGCCGTAAATTTCTATGTTAATATGCTAGGTTGTGAATCAGCAGATAAAGAACTTCCTAATTGGATTGACATTAATTTCTTCGGTAATGAATTAACTCTTCACTCAAGTGACCCAACTAAAAAACCTAAATTTGAAGCACATCATGTAGATACTATGAACGATGTAATGGTTCCTCACTTCGGAGTACATTTAAGTCGTAGTGCCTATAATGAGATTAAAAGACGTGTAGAAGAACATAACATTGGCTATTTGCTTAAACCTTTTATACGGTTTGAAGGCAAAATGCTTGAACAAGAAACGTTCTTTATTAAAGATCCACATTGTAATATTTTAGAAATTAAAAGTTATAGTGATAGTGAAGTAACG
>Ga0310342_100000225_pt1 | contig 29547 bp, 16 predicted proteins | sample S15DNA20500_MG_FD_206155 | JGI IMG/M metagenome (GOLD analysis project Ga0310342, IMG submission 206155) | Marine microbial communities from station ALOHA, North Pacific Subtropical Gyre - S1503-DNA-20-500_MG | ecosystem: Environmental > Aquatic > Marine > Oceanic | place: Pacific Ocean: North... | reverse complement strand
AGATGCAGTTCCTCTTTCCCGTCTCCCAGGACATTGAAGGACGGGGACTCGGAGGCGCGCTGGACCCGGCCAGGCTGGCGGAGACTTTCTCCTCGGTGAATTCGGAGATGGTGCCCCCTGTCTACCCGGACATGCTCGCGGCGCTGGATTTCCCGCACCTGCGCGGATTCCTCACAGGCTTCATTGACCTGACCTTCGTCCACAACGGCAGGTGGTACATCATCGATTACAAATCGAACCATCTCGGCGAGAGGATGGGCGACTACCAGGAGGAAAACATCACCGAGACCATGATGTCGCACCACTATATTCTCCAATACCACATCTACACGGTCGCGCTGCATCGATACCTGCGGAGCCGGCTTCCGGACTACGATTACGAAGAGCACTTCGGCGGGGTCTATTACCTCTTCATCAAGGGTATGAAGGAAAATCTCGGCCCCGGAAACGGCATCTTCAGGGACAGGCCGCCGCGCGCGCTCACCGAGGGCCTGTCTTCGATATTCGAAGGAGTGAAAGCATGAGCGCCATTCCGTCGATCAGAGAGCTCTTCGAGGCCGGCTACCTCTCGAGCCTTGACTACCACCTTGCCGAGGCGCTGGAACGCATCGCGGGAGAGGAAGATCCTCTCATCGCCCTCGCCACGGCGGTCGCCTGCAGGGCGACCACGAATGGGCATGTCTGCGCGGATCTCGAATCGCTCGTATCCACCTCCCTCCTCGACGGCAGCGGGGACCCCATCCCCGGCGCCTCCTGGCCGGACCTGGCAAGGTGGCTGCCGGCCCTGCGCGAAAGCCGTCTGGTCACAGACGGAGACAGCCTCTCTCCACTCGTCCTCGAAAACGACCAGCGTCTCTACCTCGGAAGGTATTGGGATCTCCAGCGCCGGCTGGTCGGCGAGATCGAGGCGAGGCTCGCGCTGCCGCCGGATTCACCAGACGAAGGGGTCCTGCGCCAGGGCATCGAGAGGTTGTTTGCCCCCGGCGCAGACGAGCCGGACTGGCAGAAAGCGGCCGCCGTGGCCGCCCTGCGGAACAACTTCACCGTGATCTCGGGCGGCCCCGGTACGGGAAAGACGACGACGATCGTCAAGATCCTCGTGCTGCTCTTCGAGCAAGCTCTGAACGCGGGCTCCCCCCCCCTGCTCATCGATCTCCTCGCGCCAACGGGTAAGGCCGCGGCCCGCCTTGAAGAATCCGTTCGCACGGCTGGATCCGGGCTGGAGCTCCCGGAAGAAACCAGGCGACTCATCCACCTCGCCGGCGCGACCCTGCATCGCCGGCTGGGCTACAGCAGGCGCGGATTCGGTTCCTTCCGCCATGGCAAGGACAACCCCCTCGGCTCCGATGTCGTGATCGTCGACGAGGCCTCCATGATCGACCTGTCCATGATGACAAGGTTATTCGAGGCGGTCCCGCGAAGCTCACGCCTGATCCTCATCGGGGATGAACACCAGCTCGCCTCGGTGGAGGCCGGGGCCATCCTCGGCGACATCTGCGACTCCGGCCGCAGGAGCGGCTGGTCTCCTTCCTTCCTGGAAAAGCTCGAAGCCCTCACAGGCTCGACCTACCACCAGGCCTCATCAAAAGAGGAGTCCCCGCTCGCCGACTGCATCGTCGAGCTCCAGAGGAGCTACCGGTTCGATGATTCCAGCGGCATCGGAAAATTCGCCCGCCTGGTCCGAGATGGGGAAGCCGCGAAGGCTGTCGAATGTCTCCAGGCTGCCGAGCACGAAGACATCTCCCAGCTCACCGTCAAGGAGCCCGGGGGGATCGAGGAGTCCACCCGGGAGATCATTCTCGAAGCGTACGAAGGCTACCTCAAACAGGCCGATCCGGTTCTCAGAATGGAGGCTTTCAACAGCTTCCGAATTCTCTGCGCGCACCGCCGGGGCCCGCACGGAGTGAGCAACCTCAACCGGCTCGTGGAGACTGCGCTCGAGGGCGCCGGCCTGCTGACCCGCGAAGGATGGTGGTACCACGGGCGTCCCATCCTCATCACCCGCAACGACTACCAGCTGGATCTCTTCAACGGAGATACGGGATTGATCGTCCGAGACGAAGAACGGGATGGAGCGCTCCGGGCCCAATTCATAGACCCCGAGGGCAGGATCCGCAGCTTCGCTCCAGCTAGACTCCCGCCGCACGAAACGGCTTACGCGATGACCATTCACAAGAGCCAGGGTTCTGAATTCGACCGGGTTTTCGTCGTCCTCCCGAACGGTCCGTCCCTGATCCTCTCGCGTGAGCTGATCTATACGGCCATCACGCGGGCAAAGAAGAAGGTCATCCTCCTCGGTGATGAAGACACGATCACGGCTGGCATCGAGAAAAAAATAGAGCGCGCCTCGGGCCTTCGAAGGGCCCTCTGGGGTGAAGGGTAGCGTTCAGCTCCGTGGGACTTCAGCCCCATTCCGCGCTGGCTGGACTGTCGCCTCCGGCGGATTCATACGGTAGTATTAACCGTTGGTTTGAGCCTTGCCGAAATCGCCTAAAAACGCCGTTTCAGGCCGTTTCAGCCGTTTCTTTAATCTACTGAAGAACCGCTTTGGAGGCGAAATCCCTCCCCGCCCGTTAAAATTGAAGCTTAATCATGGGTCATCACTTCAACAAACTCTCAATTCCATTCCTGCTGGTCATTCTCGCCGTTACCCCGGCGACCTGGTCGCAGTCGGTACTCATCAGCGAATTCCTCGCCAGCAATGATGACGGCCTCGCGGATGAGGATGGCGATTTCGAAGACTGGATCGAGCTCTACAACCAGGGAGATATCGCCATCAATCTCGCTGGCTGGTACCTCAGCGATGACCCCGAAGACCTCGCGCGGTGGCGGTTCCCATCCGTAGAGCTGCCGGCCGGCGGCTACCTCGTCCTTTTCGCATCGGGAAAGAACCGCCGGGACCCCACGGCGAATCTGCATACCAACTTCAAGCTCTCCTCCAGCGGAGAATACCTCGCCCTCAGCCGCCCGGATGCGACAACCGTCGAGCACGCCTACTCGCCGCTCTTTCCCCGCCAGCGCGAAGACATCTCCTACGGGCTTCCAATGGGGACAGCCGCCCTCATCGACGCCGAGAATCGGACACGCTACCTGGTCCCGGAAGATGATTCTCTCAGCGACAGCTGGACCGCCAGGGATTTCGATGACTCGGAATGGGAAGAGGGCAGCTCGCATACGGGCTACGACGAGCGGCCCGCGGCGGACAATAGAGCCATCCCGGTGGCGAATTGGAGCTTCGATGACGATGTCCTCGACCAATCCGGAAACGGGCGACACGGAGAGGTCGTCGGCGCCCTCTTCGACGACGACGTACCGGCAGCGGTCGGCTCAGGCAGATCACTTCGTTTCGATGGACAGACGGACCAGCTCATCGTCAGGGGTTACAACGGGATCACCGCCGGACAGCCTCGCACCCTCGCCGCCTGGATCAAGACCACCCAGCGAGGCGGCGTCATAGCGGCGTGGGGATCCAGCCGGCCGGGCAACAACTGGCTCTTCCGGGTCGAGAATACCAACGGTGCACGCGGCGCTATTGGCGTCGATATCGAGCGGGGCTACTTTGTCGGCAACCGCAACGTTGCCGATGGCCGCTGGCACCACGTTGCGGTCGTCCTGCCCAATGATACTTCATCCAACACCCTGGACCTCCACATCTATGTCGATGGACAGCTCGACGCCGGCAGACCCGGCGGCCCCAACCCCAGCGCATCGAGAGCACGTGCCATCGATACGGGCTTCGCGGGCAATGTTCTCATCGGCAGCGGCGCCACCAGCGACTACTTCTCGGGGCTCATCGATGAGGTCGGACTATGGGACGAGGCCCTCACCGCGGAGCAGATCAGCGCCCTGGCCGGAGGAACTTCCGCAGGCGAACTCACCAGCTTCCACCCGCTCTTCGAGCTCGACCTCGAAGACCAGCTGCGCGGAGCAAACTCCTCGGTCTATCTCAGGCTTCCCTTCACCCTCGAGTCCCCGCTGGGAGGAAGCTCGCTGACCCTGCGAATGAAATACAACGATGGCTACGTCGCCTGGCTCAACGGGATCGAGATCTCCAGGAGAAACGCCCCGGAGGCCGTCAGCTGGAATTCCAACGCCACCGCGGAGCGGCCCGACCGCCTCTCGTTCAGCCTTGACGACGAACAGATCACAGGGAGGATCAACCTCCTGGAGATCGGTGAAAACGTCATCTGCTTCCAGGGACTCAACTCCGCGCCTGATGATCCTGATTTTCTCCTCGTTCCGGAGATCATCACCGCCGGGGCCTTCGTGGCAGAGCGGCGCTACTTCACCAGCCCGACTCCCGGAGCCGCCAACACCGGGGGTTCACTCGATTTCGTCGAAGACGTGGTCATCAGCCACGAGCCCGGCTTCTACGATGAGCCCCTCGAGGTGGAGCTGGCCTGCGCCACGCCCGGCGCCCTGATCCGCTTTACCACCAACGGCAGCGCTCCCAGCCTGGACATCGGAGAGACCTACAGCCGCCCCCTTCTCGTCGATGACACGACTGTCCTGCGCGTAGGAGCCTTCAGGGAAGATTTCGAGTCTTCCTACATCGACACCAGGACCTATCTCTTCCTCGACACACCGGACGGCGGGGGCATCCTGCACCAGGAGGCCCGCCAGCCGGGCTATCCCACATCCTGGGGAACCCTGAGAGCCGACTACGAGATGGACCAGCGGGTGGTCAGCAATGAGACCTCTCCGCACTACGACGACAGGGTCAGCAGCGCCCTGCTCGCCATGCCGTCTCTCTCCATCGTCATGGACATCGACGATCTCTTCCACCCCGCCACCGGGATCTATTCCAACTCCCTGCGCTCCGGCGTCGAATGGGAGCGTCCCGCCTCGCTGGAGTTTATCTACCCTGATGGACGTGAGGGAATCCAGATCAACTGTGGATTCCGCATGCAGGGCGGAGCCAGTCGCCAGCCCACACGACCCAAGCATAATATGCGCCTGATGTTCAAAAAGCTCTACGGGCCCGGCAAGCTCAAGTTCCCCGTCTTCGAGGATTCGCCGGTGGAGAGCTTCGACACGATCGTCCTGCGCGGCGGCAATGGAGATTCCTGGTTCCACCCCAGCGCCACCCAGCGTACCCGCGCCCAGTACATCCGCGACCAGTGGTGCCGTGATGCCCAGCTGGCCATGGGACAACTGAGCGCCCACCAGAACTACATGCACCTCTATATCAATGGCCTCTATTGGGGACTCTACCACCTCATCGAACGTCCAAGCGCTCCCTTCCTGGCCGCCCACCTCGGCGGCGACCGCGAGGAGTACGACGCCCTCAATGTCGGCGAACCCGTCGATGGCGACCTGCGGGCCTGGAATACCATGATGCAGATCGCCGAGGGCGGCATGAGCACCCCGGAGGCCTGGGAAGAGATCCAGCAATACCTCGATGTACCCAATCTCGTTGACTGGCTGATCCTGAACTTCTATGTCGGCAACGTGGACTGGGACCACAACAATTGGTACGCGGGCCGCCGACGCCGGCCGGGAGAAGGCTATAAATTCTTCTGCTGGGACGCGGAGCGCACCTTCTGGAACCTGAACGAAAACCGCACGGGCTTGAGCAACGTCAACCGCCCGACCCGCCTGCATCAGCGCCTGCTCGATAACGACGAATACCGAACTCTCTTCCGCGACCGAGTGCAGCGCCATTTCTTCGCCGATGGGGTCCTCACCGCGCAGGCGGCGCGGGCGAGATGGGACGCCTTCGCGGAGCACATAGAGCTGGCTCTCGCCGCCGAGACCGCTCGCTGGGGTGATGATAAGAGAGCGAACGATCCCTACAATACCCGCCAGGAGTGGGCCACGGAGCTGAACTGGTTCCGCCGCACCTACTTTCCAAGGCGAACATCCCTCGTCTACGCCCAGCTTGCCCAGCGGGGACTCGCCCGCAGCGCGATCGACCCCCCTGTTATTACGCCGGAAGACGGCAGGATTCCTCCCGGCGGAGGCGGGCTCGAGATCAACATGGCAGCCACGGTCGGCAGCATCTACTACACCCTTGACGGAAGCGACCCAAGACTCGAGGGAGATCGCGTGGCCGCATCTGCCACCAGGTTCACCGAACCGTTCAACCTCCCGAGGAGCTCCGAGCTCCGGGCACGGACACTGCGAAGAGGCGAATGGAGTAACCTCATCGAAAGATCCTTCGCCACCGATGTGTCGGCCCTGCGAATCAGCGAGATCATGTACAATCCGCGGCCCCCGGATGAAGACAGCCCCCTGAGCCAGCAGGATCTCGAGTTCATCGAGCTGGTCAATACCTCCGAAGATTCACTGGACCTGACCGGGGTGCGCTTTACCGCCGGGATCGAGTTCGACTTCACATCCTCGGGCGTACTCGACCTGGGGCCGGAGGCGTTCGTGGTTATCGTCAAGGATCTCGATGCCTTCGCGGAACGCTACGACGTCGCCCGCATCCTCATCGCCGGAGAGTACCGCGGCAACCTGGCGAACGCCGGAGAGGCGCTCGAGATCCAGGACGCTCTCGGGGCAACTATCGCTTCCTTCAGCTATAGCGATCGGTGGGAACCGGGAACAGATGGACAAGGCTTCTCGCTCGAGCTCGGCGACCTGGAGGTCTCCCCCGAGGCGCTCGGCTCTCCCGAGAGCTGGCGTGAGAGCGGCGTGCGGGATGGAACTCCCGGTTTCGGCGAGACCCCCGCTCCCGATGGCGGCCTGCAAAAACCCGGAGACACCAACCAGGACGGGCGGGTAGATCTCTCCGATGCGGTCAGCCTGCTCGGGCATCTCTTCCTCGGCACCCCGGACCGTCTTCCGTGCCAGGACGGGGAGGTCTCCGACCCGGCCAACAGGACCCTGCTCGACCTCAACGGCGACAGCGGCGTAGATCTCGCAGATGGGATTCACCTCCTCATCTATCTCTTCCAGGGCGGTCCCCAACCTGCCGCGGGTACCGAGTGTATCCGGATCGAAGGCTGCCCGCAGAGCTGCGGCGAATGACCATCCCCGTACGATGAAGTGGTCTCGAGCCGGAGTTCCCCGGCAATCCGCCGTTTCAAACCTATTGGTTGATTTACCCTTGCCCCGTCTGCATGATGTAGAGAGCGTTGAGACCCGTATGTGAGCGTTCGTACGGAGTTGGCCGTGTGACTGTTTCACCGGTGGACGTTGAGCCATTTCATTAATCCTGGAGCCTTCGATGAGGGAAGCCGATCCCCTGAACACCTACCGGCTGCCGAAGCTGGCCGGCCTTTGCGGTCCTGCCGCTGTCGCGCTGTTTGCTTTCCTCTGCCTGGCGCCCTGCACCCGGACGCAGGCCCAGGGGATTCCCGAGTTCGATATCCCGGCTCCCCAGGGGCTTGACCGCTACTTCCGCGAGGTGCAATTCCGTCGCGGCGATTTCAATACCGACAGGTCGGTCGATATCTCCGACGCCATCGCCACCTTCGTCTGGCTCTTTGCCGGCGGAGACGAGAGCTCCTGTACGATCGCCGGAGACACCAACGGCGATTCAGCCGTCGACCTGAGCGACGGGGTCTTTACCCTGGCCTACCTGTTCCGCGCCGGCGCCGAACCGGCGGCGCCGGGTCCTTTCGAGTGCGGACTGGCCCCTGAACCCGGCAAGCTCTCCTGCGAATCCTACCCGGGCTGCTCGAACGATCTGCCGCTCATCACCCACGTGCTCAACCGCATCACCTTCGGACCGACCGAAGAGCTCCTGGCAAGGGTCCAGACCCGCGAAGACCTGCTCGCCTACATCGAGGAGCAGCTCGACCCGCCCGGAAACTTTGACCAGGCCGAGGACGAGCCCGGGCTCGCCGCCATCGCCGAGAGTCTCGAGCTGGGCTTCAACGCCGACTATCTCGTGCCCAACAACCAGATCCAGCGCATGAACGCGCTGCTCCTGAGCGACGCGATCAACAGCCGCTGGCAGCTGTTGCAGGTCCTCTCCCTGTTCTGGAACAACCACTTCCACACCCAGGTCTCGGCCCTGCGCGACAGCTTCTTCTCCAAGGATCAGCGTGGCGGCAGCGCCGGGGTGCCCCCCACCCGGCAGATGTTCAACGCGGCCGACTTGGACGACTCGAACACCGTGACCGAGGCGGAATGGAACTCCTTCCGCAGGCCCAACAGGCATCCGGGAGCGATCCCCTGGGAACGTTTCCCCAACAGGCTGCGCACTGATGGCTTCCTCACCTATGCGGAATTCATCACGAAGAACCAAATCGGCTACTGGAAATACTACGGCCAGCGTGAACAGCGAGCCGTGGCGATCGACATGGAATTGCGCGAGTACAATTTCTTCAGGCGAAACGCCTTCGGAGACTTCCGTGATCTCCTAGAAGGCTCGGCCAAGAGCGTCGCCCAGGTGATCTACCTCAACAACTTCGAGAATACCGCCGCCGAGCCGAATGAGAACTACGCCAGGGAGTACTTCGAGCTCTTCGCTCTCGGCGCCGACCACGTCTACACCCAGCGTGACATCGAGGAGCTGGCCAAGGTCTTCACCGGCTGGACGGCCGGCTGGGTTCTTCGCGACAACTTTCCCGCCAACGATATTCTCTTCATCCGTCACCCAGGCAGGAGGCTCTATACGATCAACGACCGCGAAACCGGCACGAACTACCGCTTCGCCACCACCGAAAACTGGGACGACGAAACCTATACCTGGGCTTTTCACTTCGGCAGACCAAACCATACCTGGGGACGCAAGGACATCTTCCTGCCGCGCTATGGTGGTGTCGACTCACTCGGAAACCCGGTGTCACCGTTCTCCACCTTGCAGATCGCCAACAACCCTGACAACCGTACATACGGCGCCGGCCTTAACGAATTCAACCAGGTTCTCGACAAGACCATCGGCCTGCGAGACTGCGCCAAGTACATCTGCACCAAGCTCATCCAGCTGCTGGTAACCGACGACATCTCCGACCTGCCCAAAACCGGCGGTATGCCGGATGACCTCGCGGCGCTCTTCAACGCCGTCGATCGCAACTCCGATGGCAGGCTCTCCGAGAGTGAATGGGCCGAGCCCACACCGGATCTCCCCAACGGCAGGCCCCCACAGATTTTTGAAGATCTCGACTCAGCCGGCAACGGCACGGTCAGCAGGCTGGAGTTCCGTGAACCCGACCTGCTGCTGGCCGCGATCGATGCATGGCGGGAATCAGAGGGTGATATCGGCGAGGTCCTGCGCGTAATCCTCTTCTCAGATGAATTCCTCAGCCTGAGGTTCTACCGGGCGAAAGTGAAAACTCCTATCGAGCTCGTGGCGAGCACGGTGCGGGCGCTCGGCGCCAGCCTGACCCTTCCACAGCTTCTCGACGCGACCGAGACCATTGAAAACGCCGGCATGGTGATGGTCGATTTCCCCGATCCGACCGGCGAGTCGGAGATGGGCTTCGACTGGATGCACACTGTCGGCCTGCTGAATCGCCTGAAATTCATCAACGACCTCGCCAACCCGCTAGCAGGAGATTCCGCGGGGACCTGGGATCCGAATGATTTCCGCCTCCGGTGGCAGCTCTTCACTCCGGAGCGAACCGTCAAGTTCTTCACCCTCCTCTTCTTCAACGGCGACATCATCGAGAACCACCGGGCGCTCTCCGAGGGTGCCTTCAACAGCCAGCGAGAGAGAAACCGGCGCATCTCGGCGACCGCCGCCTTCCTCCTCTCTCTGCCTCAATTCCAGAAGCAATAGGGCCCGGGCATCCCCGGTAGCCGATTACCTGCCGGAAGACTTCGCGCGCCTCTTCAATGCCGCCGTGATGGCCGTGACGGCCTGCTGCGCCAGCGCCTTCGACCCGGCCGGTGTAAAGTGGACATTGGCCGGCCGAATGATCTCCTTCAGGCGGGGCATACAGAAGGAGTACATGTCATCGATGGCTATCTTGCGCTCCTTCATAATCTTCGCGGCTACCTTATTGTACTTCGCCGAATCGCCCACAACCCTGCCCCTGGCGCCGGGGGGAACCGGCGTCGTTGACCTCCAGATAAGCCGGGCTCCTGTCTTCTCCAGGCGCGCGACCATGGTCTTGAGATGCTTCTCGTAGTCAGCCAGCGGCACCTGCTGATGGCTCCCCTCTCCCTTCGGGTCGGCAAGGTTCTGCCCCTTGGGACCGAGATACTTGAGATCGTGCAGGCCGAAGTTGAAGTGGATCACGTCCCACGGCTTGTCGCCGAGCCACTTGTCGAGCTCCTTGACACCCTTGGTGGTGGGACCGCAATTGGTCAGGGGGCGATGCACATTGGCCTTGCCCAGGAGCAGCTCCCGCACCCCCACCGTATAGCCGATCGAGATCGAGTCGCCGATCAGCAGCACCCGCGGCAGCCCCGGCGTATCCTTCACCGGCTTCATGGCTGCGGGCACCCTCTTCTTCTTCGCCTTCTTTGCCTTGTTCTCGAGGTTGTCCTGCGCGCTCAGCGCTCCAGCCAACAGGAACGAAATTAAAAGAGCAGTCGGTTTCGTATTCATGGCGGCCTTTCGCGGCTTGGATCCATCAGTTGATTCAGAACATCCCCCAGCGACTATGATAAGATCGTACACCGGTTTTTGAAATGAGCTTCACGCGTCAACGACACTCAAAATGAGCGACAGAGGAAAGGAATCCCCCGAAATGTTCACCAACTACCGAAATACCAGGACGAACCGGATTGTCCGCCTCGCCGCGATGGGCTGTCTCATCGCCGCCTCCTTCGCCGCAGCCCCGGCTCTCGATGCCGAGGAGAAGGCCGGCTGGACAGATGTGCTGAAATCAGGAGACCTCGCGAAGTATTGCCATACCAAGGGCAATTGGGTGCTCGGCAAGGACGGCGTGGTGGCGCTGACACCGAGGCCGGGCGAGCGGGGCTGGCAGCGCTACGATGCCTACCTGTGGCTCAAGGAAGAGTACCAGGATTTCGAGATCGAGTTTGATTACAAGGTCCAGAAGCGCGGCAACAGCGGCTTCTACTTCCACGTCGGCGACAAGAAGAGCCCGGTGGCCAAGGGGATCGAGGTCCAGATCTACGACTCCTTCGGCAAGAAGAAAGGCGCGAAGCTGAGCGACCATGACTCAGGAGGCGTCATCCCGGGGATCCCCCCCACGAAGAACACCGCGAAGGCGCCGGGAGAATGGAATCACTTCCACATCACCTGCAAGGGCCGCAAGGTGACCATCAAGCTCAACGGCCAGGTCGTCAACGAGATCAGCCTCGACCATCCCAGGCTCAAGAATCGCCCCGGCAAGGGCGGCATCGGTTTCCAGGACCACGGCCTTCCCCTGGCGCTGCGCAAAATGCGCATCCGCTCCATCTGAGAACAGCAGCCCCGGCAGCCCCACTCAACCGGGGTGCCGGGAGCTTCACTGTCCGGTCTTTGGCAGGTTCACGGAGATGGTCCCGCGCACCTTCCGGACATTGCCGGTTACCGCATCGACGACGACCCCGGGAATCCAGATGACGTTGGCGATCGTCCACACGTTCCAATCCTTGGGGATCGGTATGGTAACCGCGTAGTGACCATCCTTGGAGAAGGTCATGCTCTTCGCACGGGGGCTGACCTTCATCGTCAACGGGGTAACGCCAACCTGTGCGCCATCGATATGAACGGTCGCGCCGGCAGGAGTGGAGTTGATGGCGACCAGGTCCATACCCGCCTCGTCCCCGATTCCCGTCGAGCGCGCGATGGTAGCGCAGCCGGAGCCAGCACAAATAATCGCCGCCATCGCGGCAGCGACAGTAATGGAACATCCCTTCATCGGTTCCCTCCTCTTGTTCACTTCACCAATTCTCCGCTCACGTCGAGCCCTGAAATCACTTCCTTCAAGCCAGGCAACTGTTTCAGTCCCGGCTCTTTTCTTTCTTCTCTTTCTTTTCCTTCTTCTGCGCCTGCTTCTTCTCGGCGTTCTTCGCCTTGTTGGTCTTATTCTTGCCCTGCTTCTTCTCGGCGCCACCAAAACCTCGTTTTTTCAGGGCGGCGGTAGCCTCCCGGGTCGCCTCCAACTCCCGGGCCAGAGCCGTTTTCAGGGAATTGTAGGCCGAACGGCCGGTACCGGTAAGAGCCGCCGTCTCCAGAGGTTTTTTCTCCAGGAGATCCTCCGCCACGTTGAAATAGCGGCCGGTAGCGTAGAGCTTGAACTCCCGGTCGCGCGTATGCTGGCTCTCCTTGCCACGAATACCGTTTCGATGGTACCAGCAGTAGATCGAATCGCGTCCCTTGAAGGGCTTCCCCTCCAGCAGCGGAGCGAGGCTGAGTCCCTCGTAGGTGAGCTTCGAAGGCAGCTTAGCACCTCCCACCTCGGCGAGCGTCGGAAGTATGTCGCTGAAATCAACCAGCGCATCGGACACCTGGCCCGCCGCCGCGGTGCCGGGCCAGCTTGCCACGAGCGGCACATGGGTCCCGTTGTCACGAGTCGAGCCCTTGCCACCAGGGTACTTTTCCCCGTTCAGATTGGAAACGATCTTCACGTAGGTGCCGTTGTCGCCGGTAAAGATCACCAGGGTTTTCTCGCGCAGGCCGAGCGCCTCGAGCTTGTCGACGACCTTGCCCACGAGCTTGTCGGTATAGGAGACCATGTCCTTGAAGTACTTCATCTTGCCGATCCCCTTGGCCCCGGGAAAGGTCTTGTCGTAATCGGGACTGTCGGGAGTCGGCTCGAAAGGCCAGTGCGGCAGGATCATCGGGTAGTAGGCGAAGAAGGGGACGTCCTTGTTCCTCTCGATGAAACCACAGAGGTAGTCGCTCACCAGGTCCGGTCCGTACTCACCGTTTTTATAGTCCATGAGCTTGCCGTTGACCTCGAGCCCGGGATTGGCGTAGCGGCTCGGGCGGCGAGTAAGCTGCCAGAGGCAGTATTCGTCAAAGCCGAAATGCCGGGGGCCCTCCAGCCCTCCCTGGAGCTGCCACTTGCCGGCGATGCAGGTCTTGTAGCCGGCGGCCTTCAGAATATGCCCGAAGGTCGTCACCTCGGGGTCCAGGAAACCGAACCGGATGTAGTTCCTGTTATTGTAGAACCCGGTCATGATCTGAACCCGCGAGGGAGTACAGATCGGTTGCGAATGGCCGTTCAGAAAACGAATGCCGCTCTTGGCGAGAGAATCGATCCGGGGAGTGCGGTAGGTCGAGCCGCCGTTGGAGGAGACGCATTCATAGCCCATGTCATCTGCCATGATGAGGACGATGTTGGGACGGGAGGGCGCCGCCCCCACGGCGCCGTACGCGAACGCGAGCAGCGCCCAGGCAAGAACCGGTACAGACCTACCCACCAGGCGACGGCTGGAGGAAAAAAATAACGAAGACATGCTCTCTCCCTGTATGAACAGGCGAACCCCGTGAAATACGGTTCCGGCGCCCCGCGGACACGGAATCATTGTACTCCCAGCCGCCTCGACAGAAAACTCTCCCGCTTCCCCTAAAAAAAAACGCCAGGGCAACTCCGCGGTCAAGATGCGAGATTCTACGGTAAAGACCCTGTAGAATGCACATCGTCAATGAGGCAAGATGCCTCAGCCGTTCGGAACGAAACGACCTGGCTTGCCTTATTGAACGCGAACGGAGAACCATGAAAACCCTGCCCAGACTCATCTTCAGTGGCTGCTTTCTCCTCGTCGCCTCCGCCGTGTCGGCATGGCTGAACGCCGAGGATCCCACCGCGGAGCAGCTCACCTTCTTCGAGCAGAAGATCCGGCCCGTACTCGCGGAGAACTGCTACAAATGCCACAGCGCCAGGGCGAAGAAGCTGAAGGCCGAATTGCGGCTCGACAGCAGGGCAGGACTTCTCAAGGGAGGAGAAACCGGCCCGGTCGTGGTGCCCGGCAAGCCGGAAGCGAGTCTCCTCATTCGAGCCGTTGTCTACCTCGACAGCGAGTTGGAGATGCCTCCGAGCAAGAAGCTTCCGGACAGGGCCATCGCCGACCTGCAGGAATGGATTCGCATGGGATCCCCCTGGCCCGAAGAGAAGCCCTCCACCGGGGATAAAACGGAAACCGGCAGCCGGGACTGGGACAAGCTGCGCCTGGCAAGCTGGGCCTTCCGTCCCATCACAAAGCCCGCTCCCCCGCAGACGAAAAATCCGGACCTCGTAAACAACCCGATCGACAGCTTCGTCCTGGAAAAAATCGAGGCGGGAGGTCTCAAGCCGCTCGGCAAGGCCGATGGGCGGGTTCTTCTACGTCGCATCTACATTGATCTCACAGGCCTCCCTCCCACACCCGCCGAGGTGGAGGCGTTCCTGGGAGACAAGCGGCCCGACGCCCTCAACCACGTGGTTGATTCCCTGCTGGACTCTCCGCATTACGGTGAACGCTGGGCCAGGCACTGGCTCGACACTGCGCGCTACAGCGACGGACTGGGAGGTTTCGGCGACAATGGCCCGCTGCCGGGCGCCTGGCACTACCGTGACTGGGTGGTAGACTGTTTCAACCGAGATCTCCCCTATGACCAGTTCGTCAAACACCAGATCGCCGGCGACCTGATCGACGAACCGCTCGCGTTTTATGGAACGGGCTTCTTCGCTATCGGACCTAACTATAAATCCGATGGTGGCGATCCGGAGGCGAAGGCGCAGGCCGAAGCCGAGACGCTGGCCGACCGCATCGACACCTTCTCCAGGGCCTTTCTCGGCCTGACCGTGCAATGCGCCCGCTGCCACGATCACAAATTCGACCCCATTCCGCAGAAGGACTACTACTCCATCGCCGGCATCTTCAAAAATTCCAAGAGCCACAAGCGTCCCGCGGCATCCGCGGAGATAACGAAACGGTTCAACGAACACCAGAAGGCGATCAAAGAGCTCGAGGAAAAGATCAAGAACTGGAACAACCAGAACAAGCCGGACCCCGACGGTAAGCTCGACAAGTCAGAGCTCACGAAGCTACAGCAGGAGCTCCAGCAATTGAAAAAAACCATTCCAAAAAAACCCGGTGGAGAGGTCCATGTCCTGGCCGAGAACGGTAACAAGGACATGCACGTAGCCATCCGTGGAGACCTGCGCAAGAAGGGAGAGCTGGCGCCGCGGCGGTTCCTGACCATCATGGCGGGAGAGAAGGGGCCGACCTTCAAGCAAGGTAGCGGGCGCAAGGAGCTCGCCGAGGCGATGTTCGAGGCAGGCAAGCCGCTGGCGAGCCGGGTGATGGTCAACCGGATCTGGCAATACCACTTCGGCCATGGACTCGTTCGTACGCCGAGCAACTTCGGCAAGCTCGGAGAAAGACCCTCGCACCCCGAGCTGCTCGACTGGCTCGCGTCGGTCTTCGAAGAATCCGGCTGGTCCATCAAGCACCTGCACCGGCTGATTATTTCTTCGGCGACCTACCAGCGAAGCAGCGGTTTCAACCAGGACAATTTTGACTCGGATGGAGACAACCGGCTCCTGTGGAGGATGAGTCCGAGGAGGATGGAGATCGAGGCCTGGCGCGACAGCCTGCTCGCCGTCACCGGCGAGCTTGACAGGACGATCGGAGGCAAGCCGACCGACAAGATCTTCGACGTGAAGCGCCGAACCCTCTACACGACCATCAGCCGCAACGGCGATCGCTTCGCCTCGGATGAGTTCCTGCGTCTTTTTGATTTCCCCTCTCCATCGAGCACCGCGCCGAAGCGGGTCACGAGTACCGTACCGCAACAATACCTCTTCATGCTGAACAGCCCCTTCATGATCGCCCGCGCCAAGGCGCTCTCTGAGCGGCTGCAGAAAGAAGAAAAAGACGACAAGGCCCGTATCGAACTGGCCTACGCCCTTCTCTACGGGCGTCCTCCCACGAAAGATGAAATACAGATTGGCCTGGGCTTCCTCTCCGGAAAAGAAGGGAAAATCCCGCGTTTCCAGCAATACGCACAGGTTCTCCTGAGCGCCCATGAATTCATACAGGTCCGCTGAGAATAGAGAGACGGGCGGATGGGGACTGAAAGGCTGGAACTCGAGCCCATCCAAAGGCATACTGGACTCCATGGAATCGAGAGCGCATCACCACCTCGGCGGAAATCCCCGGGCTCCGCTCACCCGCCGCGAATCGCTGCGAAGAATCGGAGCCGGCTTCGGCTCCCTGGGACTCGCCGGAGTGCTCGCCGACCCGAGGCTGCTGGCCTCCGGCAAGGAAGTTGAAAAACAGGGCGTTTCACCCCTGTCGCCAAAGGCGCCCCACTTCGCCCCCCGCGCGAAACACGTGATCCAGCTCTTCATGCCCGGTGGCCCCTCCCAGGTCGACACCTTCGATCACAAGCCGGATATCGCCAAGCACGCCGGCAAGCGACCTTCCCTGGTGAACCGCAAATCCCTGCGAAATACCAAGAACGGCCTGATGGTTTCCCCCTTCGGCTTCAAGCGCTACGGAGAGTGCGGAAAAATGGTCAGCGATATCTTCCCGCATGTCGGAGAGCTCGTCGATGACCTCTGCTTTATTCACTCCTGTCATACGGACATACCCGAGCACGCCGGCGCGATCCTGATGATGACCCTCGGAGCCCTGCAGGCCAATCGCCCAAGCATGGGCTCCTGGCTGACCTACGGCCTGGGAAGCGACAACCAGGATCTGCCGGGCTTCGTCGCCATGAGCCCACGGGCCCAGCCCCGCGGCAAGCTTGCCAATTGGGGAAGCTCCTTCCTGCCCGGGGCGCACGCAGGCACCTACGTGAACATCGCCAGCATGAAACCCGAAACGGTCATGCGCAATCTGAGCAATCCGCACCTGCCGCGCATCGAGCAGCGCAACCAGGCGGACCTCCTCTCCCGGCTCAACAGGATGCACCTCGATCGGCTGGAGAAAGACAGCCATCTCGAGGCCGGTATCGAGGCCATGGAGCTCGCCTTCCGCATGCAGTTCGCCGTGCCCGACGTCTTCGATATCTCGAAAGAGTCGAAGCAAACCCGCGATCTCTACGGCAACAGCGAATACGCCAAGGGCTGCCTGATCGCCAGGCGCCTCGTCGAGCGGGGGGTTCGCTGCGTACAGCTTTCCCATTCGATCGACGGCTACGACATCGCCTGGGACACCGGCCACGGAGACATCAAGGGCGGTCACGCCAGGCTCGCCAAGGCCTGCGACCAGGGTATCGCCGCTCTCATCCGCGATCTCAAGTGGCGTGGGCTGCTGGATGAAACCCTGGTGGTCTGGGGCGGAGAGTTCGGCAGGGCCCCCACCTCCGAGGGCAAGAAGGGCCGCGACCACGACCACTACGGCTTCACCATGTTCATGGCCGGCGGTGGCGTCAAGCCCGGCGTCAGCTACGGCTCAACCGATAACTTCGGCCTCACCGCCGTGGAGAACAGGGTCCATGTTCACGACCTGCACGCGACGATTCTCCACCTCATGGGACTCGATCACGAACGGCTGACCTACCGCTACAGCGGACGCGACTACCGCCTGACCGATGTTCACGGCAAGGTGATCCACGACATTATCGCCTGAGGAATCAGCACCGGCAGTCCGCCGTAAAATCATGAGCACTGACGCAGCGATCCCGGCCCTTGAAACAGGCCAACTCTACTCCTTCGCCAATTGGCCTAATGAAGACATCCCGCGGGTCTCGGTGGGTGTGTATACCGTCTGGCTCGGTGAGCAGCTGGTTTACGTCGGCTACTCGGGCAGGAACCTCCGCCCACATGAGATCAAGGCGGCGAAGAAACCCAAGGGCCTGGTGACCCGCCTCAAGAGTCATCGAAGCGGACTGCGAAACGATGACCAGTTCTGTCTTTATATCTGTGACCGGTTCATTATTCCCGGGCTGGACACCGAGACCCAGCGGAAGCTGGCCGGTGGTGAGCTCCTGCTGGATGGTTTAACCCGCAAATTCATCCGGGAAAAACTCTCCTACCGCTTCATCACGACGGAAGGATCCGAGGCCGCCCGCAGGATCGAGGGCCAGGTCAGGGGAGGCATCCTCAGCGCGGGGAAGCCCCTGCTCAACCCTGCCTGAGGCGAGAGTCCTCCCGGGATCAGAGGCTATCGAAGCGCCGCGAGCGGTGGACCCCCGGATCTTCGGGTAGCGGCTTAGCCGCGCTGATGTCCCGCTGGCCCGTCTCCAGCGATTCGCCCGCGCCCCGGACGTAGTAGACCGGCTTCCTGTGTTTGTCGAGATCGACCTTAACGGAGGCGGCATTGGCGTAGCGAAGCGTCAATCCCGCCCTGCGCCTGGAGCTCTCGTTCTCCTCGCTTCCGTGAATGACGAAGGAATCGTGAATCGACAGGTCCCCCGCCTCCAGCTCCAACGCCACCGCGTCCGCCTCCATCCCCGGGCTCACCTCCACCCGGACGCCGAGAAGATCACCTCCTTCGGTCGCGACCATCTCCAGCTCCGGGTAGCCGCTGTGGGTGCGAGGAATGACCTGCATACAACCATTGCCGAGATCGGAGTCATCGATGGCGAGCCAGATGGTACAGACATCCACCCCCGTCACCCCCGGCCAGTAGGTATTGTCCTGGTGCCAGCAGAGAGCGAGACCGTCACGCGGCTGCTTGACGAGCAGGTGGGTGCTCAGGAGAAGGAGTTCGCTGGAGCCCAGCGCCCCGGCCGCCGCATCCAGCAGCCGTTCGTCCCGCGCCAGTTCGAGCCAGGTTCGCCAGTCAGCCGCTCGGATGTGCGGCTCGACCAGGGATTCGAGCCGGCGATCCGCGGGAAGCTCCTCGATCATTCTCTCGAGTGATCGACGAAGAGCCACGAGCTCGGCGGGAGAAAACAGGCCCCGCTGGACGCAATAGCCCTCAGCTGCGTAGAGCCCGGGATCCTCGTTGGCTGAAGTTTGCTCACTCATCACGCAGACATGGTAACAACCGACAGCGGAACTGTCGACGCGGACAGGGGGGAGGATCAGAGCCCGGCAAGGCGTTCGCTGGAATCGCCGAAGCTCTCGAGGCGAACCCCCAGCTTGTCCATCATCGACAGGTACATGCTGCACATCTTACGGTTCGGCTTACCCCTGCAATCGAGTACCCTGCCGCTCTCGAGCTTGCCGCCGGCGCGACCCATGATCACCACGGGCAGCTCGCTGGCGTTGTGGTTGCCTGTGAGCATGCTGGAGCAGAACAGCAGCATCGAGTTGTCCAGCAGGGTGCGCTCCCCCTCCTGGATCTTATCGAGCCGCTCGGCGATATAGGCCAGGTTTTCGACGAAGAACCGATTCACCTTGAGCCAGTCCTCGGTGTCGCTGTGAGAGAGAAGATGGTGGATCATATAATCCACGCCGAGATGCGGAAAGCGCATGGCGGAGTGATCATTGTTGAGCTTCAGGGTAGAGACCCGCGTCGTATCGGTCTGGAAGCCGAGCACAAGGATGTCGCACATGAGCTTCATGTGCTCCTTGACGTTCTGCGGCATCTCATCCGCCGGCCGCGGCAGGTTCGGCTTTTCAAGCGTGGGGCGCCAGCCCTCGAGGCGCTCATCCTTGCCGGCACTTCCGATTCGATTCTCGACCTCTCGGACCGAGTCCATGTACTCGTCGATCTTACGCTCGTCCGAGCGGCTCACCCGCCGCACCAGGCTCTTCGCCTGGGAGAGAACCAGGTCGAGAACGCTCTTGTCTCCCGTGTTCAACGAATCCTTGAACAAGCGGTCAAAGGCCAGGGCCGGGTATAATTCCAGCGGCGTCGGTGTCGTCGGAGAGCTCCACGATATATGGGAACTGTAGAGCATCGAATACTCCCGGTGAACCGAGGAGTTCGAAGCCTCACAACCCAGCACGAGGCTCGGGATCTTTGTCTGGCGGCCAATCCGCTGCGCGACGACCTGATCCATACTGGTACCTGAGCGAATCTCCCCGGCCGACGACAGGGGCGCTCCCGAGAGCAGATTACCCGTCTGCGAGCTGTGGATATTTCCCTTGAGAGCCTCGGCGTTGTAGAGTCCCCGGATGAAGAGAAACTTCTCCTTGAGACCGGCAAGGGGCTCGAGGACGCGTCCGAGCTCGAGATTCCGCCCCTTCCCCGTCGCGCTCCACTCCCGGCCGTGAAAGCCGTTACCCGCGAAGAGGCAGGCGAGACGTACCGGGGCCTCGGCCGCGGCCTCTCCCTTCGCGAAGGCGGCAACGGACTCGAGCCAGGGCAGGGCCATGGTAACGCCCAGCCCCCTGAGAACGGTCCGCCTGGAGATCGCTTTAGCCGAAGAAGGCCTGGAAAGTTTTCCGCTCACCGGTTTTCCTCCACATGGTCTCTTCCCCGATGATATAGGAACTGGCGGCTCTTTACCAAGATCAACACCGCCTCGCTGAAGCGGTGGCCGTTCTTCGCCAGGACATCGAGCATCTCGGAGATCAAGAGTTCATCCGAAAGTCCCACGGACCTTCCGAGCCCGTAGCCCACCATCTTCCGGCAGAGCTGACGCAGAAACTCCTCGCCGCGCTCTTCGAGCAGGTACTTTCGCAGGCCGTCAATTCCCTCGAAGGTCGTCCCATCCCGCAATGTCGATTTCACGTCCACCGGCCGACCGGCACCGTCCTTATCCCTCCGCCGGCCAATGGCATCGTAGGCCTCGAGGGCGAAACCGTAGGGATCGATCCGCTCGTGGCAGCCGGCGCATTCCGGCACGCTGCGATGCTTCTCAACCAATTGGCGAACGCTCAGACCATCGGTGGAGACCGCATCGGGAATATCAGGTACCGTAGCCGGAGGATCGGGAAGATGCTCGCCCAGCAGGAACTCGACGATGAAGTTGCCTCTCAGGACGGGACTCGTTCTCGAGGCGCCCGACTGCCGGGCGAGGATGGAGGCGAGGGCGAGGATTCCCCCGCGACCGTATTTCCGCACCCCATCGACCCGCCGCCAGCCGTCGCCCTTGACCCCGGGAATACCGTAGTGGTGGGCCAGGCGCTCATTGAGGAAGGTGTGGTCGGCGTCGAGAATCTCCAGGACAGACCCCCCCTCCTGGAAGAGATGCTTGAAGAAGAGAACCGTCTCTTCGTTCATCGCCGAGCGAAGGCCCGGGTCAAAAGACGGAAACAGCTTCTCATTTTTCTCATCGAGCTTGTGAAAGTTCCTCACCAGGAGCCATTGGGCGGCAAACTCGCTCGCAAGACCTCGAACCCGTTCATCGCCGAGGAGGCGAAGGGTCTGTGCCCGAAGCACAGCCGGCTCGAGAAGCCGTCCTGACCCGGCCACCGAGAGCAGCTCCTCATCGGGGGCCGATGCCCAGAGAAAATAGCTCAGACGGGTGGCAAGCTCGAAGCTGGAGACGGGGCTCGCCGCCTCACCGGGCTCCGGACGCTCTACCTTGAAGAGGAAGTTCGGTGAAACCAGCACAGCGGTGAAGATCCCGCGAAGAGCCTCGGTGTGGAGCTTTCCCGCCTTGCGAAGAGAGCGATAGGCGCCGAGGAGCTCATCCTTCTCACTCCCTGAAAGGGGTCTCCTCCAGGCCCGCGCCGCGAACTCCAGGAGGGCATCGAGATGAACCGGCTCGGAATCGACGAGCCTCTTTTGAAAGAGCGCCGCGCGCGCGCGGATTGGCTTGTCGTAGCGCTTGAAGATAATGACCATGTCGGGACGATCCTGGGTGGAGAACTCGGAGATCTGCTCGAAGCTGTCGACCAGCTTCAGCGGCTCCCGGCTGATGTAGGTCAAACGGTCCCAGTGCCGCTCCAACTCGGCGACCTCCCCCTCGCTCAACATCATCTGACGAAGATAATCATCCTCGCGGTAATGGAGCTTCAGGGTAACCACCTCATCGAGCGGAACCACGCGCGTATAGCACATCGCCGGGGGAAAATGCCTGCGGAACTCCTCATTCGCCAGCTTCAGCCTCTCGCTTCCCTTTCCACCGGAGAGGGCCAGCAACGGCGAGCCCGCCACAGCGAGGTTCGCGTCAGCGGGTTTCTTCCGCAGGACCGCGGCCTGGAGGCTGCCGTCCCTGCCGAGTTTCGGCTCAGGCCGAGCCGTCACCTTGAAAACCCTTCCAACGGCGAGACCGCCCGGAATTCGAACCTCGAGAACTGACGGGACCTTCATGGCAATGCTGCGGCCATCGAGCTTCGCCCCTCCGGGCCTGCCGCCAAAAGCATCTGGCGCGAGACCAAAGCTCTCCTCGTTCTCCAGCGGTTCCCCGGGGGCTGGTCCGGCTCCCAGGTCCACACCGCTGAAGAAGGGCCCGGTGACCGCCTTCAACCTATTGAGAAGCTCCAGGTCGGGGCCTGCCTTCCCCTGTCCGCTGGTCAAACGGCGACGTGCTTCGATCGCCAGGGCCTCGAGCTTCCCGGCCGGTTCCCCCGCATCGAGCGCCTCTCTCCAATGTGCGAGGATGCTGCCCTTCGGAATCAAATCTCTCGGAGGTGTCTTCTCCCCGATCTTGCCTCTGTAGAAATGCCAGACGCCATTATTGCCAAGGCTGTCATCATGAGGATTGGCCTCCTGGAGATTCCCGGCCACATCGGCGGCCAGGCCCCAGCGACGCTTCTTCCCCGTGGTTTCGCTCAGGACCAGGTCGATCCCGGTCAGGTCGCAGGAATGCGAACCACCCCCCGGATCGATGACCAGCGATACGTAATCTCCGCGCGTGATCTCGAGGCCCTCGATGATGCCTGTCTTCGTCTCGGCTCCCTTGTCGATCCGGCCGCTGGCCAGCGCCCGGGTTGCTCCATCTCTCCAGAGCTCCAGCTTCCAGCCGACGCCATCGCCGCATTCCGGATGCTCATCCTTGACGAAGAGCTCGGCCCTGAAGGACCCCGAGACCGGGCTCTTCCAACCCACCGCCACGAACACCCCCGGGAAGGGATGCACAGCGACCTTGTGAGGCCGCAGCCAGCCGGGAATCCGAACGGTTCCATCGGTGGGGTTGCTGACGATGTTCGGAGTCGCCTTGGGGCCCCAGGCCTTGACGAAAGGATGCTGCTCGTGCTGCCACCTCTCCACCAGGTAGGTCTTGATTGGACTCGCTGAGCCCCCAATACCGGAAAAACCCAGGAAACGAGCGAATCTTTCCGCGTCGAGTTCATGCTTCGCGACAATCTCAGACCGCGAACCCTGCTTGCGATGGACCTCAGCCGCGCCCTCGAGATATTCCGGTAGAGCATCGAGAATGGCCGCGCTCTCCCTCTCCAGGCGGCGATGAACCCTCCGAAGGTCCCTGAGATAGATGGGCTTCCCCCTTCCACCTTCAAGTCGGGGCAGGTCCCACAGGACCCAGTCCTCACCAGCTCCGTCACCCCCACCTCCTGCCGCAAGGTAGATAACGGACTCTTCCTCTCCGCCCGCGGGATCAGCCGGGGCTTCGAGAGCGACCGTCTCGATGACGGCATCCACCTCTTCCTGCCATTTCTTGTAATGCCCGACATTGTTTATTCTCCACAGGATCTTCTGCAGACCCTCGATGGTCGACTTCAGCGCGGCGAGGTCTCCCGGCTTCGAATCGCGCCATACCAGCTGCAGCCTGTCGATAACGGGAGAGTCCGTTTTCGAGGTAAAAACCTTCCAGAGAGCCACGAGGTACCTGGAGTTAAGCTTCTTTTCCCGGGCCAGGTCCTCAACTGCCGCCTGCGATCCGGCACCGCTCCGAAGCGTCAGGGTCGCCTCCAGGTAATCATCAAGAGGCACCTTCCCATCATCGGGGACATAGAGCCGGTAGAAGGCCCTGAGCTTGTCCTCCAGGGTATGCGACCACTCCAGCCGGTTCGTCCCCTTGAAGAACTCCAGCCCCTCGGGGGTGAGCACGAGATGGGAGGTGACCTCCCGGGCGGCATCGAGGTACTTGTTCAGCAGCGCTGGAGACAGGACCAGGGAGGCCCCGGTATTCGTGAAACCCTCGCCGGCGGCGCCATCGACTGGAAAATGCCGGGTGGGATCGAGCTTGAGTCCGGTCAGGTCTCGAATCGTATTGTTGTACTCCGTATTGTTCAGCCGCCTCAGGATCACCCTACCCGGATCACCCGCGCGCTCACGGGCCTCACCGACCAGCAGGGAGTCGATCCAGCCAAGCAGCCTCTTCTGCTCGGCCGCGGAGGGCTGGGGACTCTTCTTCGGGGGCATCTCGTCGTTGACGAGTTGGTCGACCATCTTCTGCCAGGGTTTGAGATCCACCCTGACCTCCGCCAGTCCCTTGAAGCGCTCCAGGTCGAGCTCACCCTTGTGCTTCCGGGTGGAATGACACTTGATACAATACTTCCCGACCAGCGGAAGGATCTCCCGCTCGTACTCCCGGCGGATGCCCGCCCAGTCCTCCCCGCTCTCCTCCGCGAAGCTGGAGGTCGCCAGGACTACGCCCAGGGCGAAAACAGCCGAGATGCTAGATAGCCGAACGCTCATATGGACACCAGCTTCAACGGGGTTGCTCAATTTCAGAGATGCTTCACCATCATCCATCCCCACCCCTGAATATTCAATACCGGATCAGGCGTTTACCGGACAGGAGGAAGTTCCATTCGCAAGGTGAAACTGGCCGGACGCCGGCCGGTTCACTATACTGCCGGAACTACAGCGATCGGATGGAGAGCGCGGAGTGAAACACCTGAACTGGAACAGCCGAAACCTGACCCGGGGCTGGCAGCGGGGAGTGACGGCCTTCTTCTACGGTCTCGGCATGACCGAAGAGGACTTCGACAAGCCTCAGATCGGCATCGGCGTCCCCCTCCTAGAAGGCAACCTCTGCAACGTCCACGCCTACGAGCTCGCCGGCGAGATCCGGGAAAGCTGCCGGAGCGCGGGCATGGTAGGTTTCCCCTTCGGCGTGCCGGGGGTCAGCGACAACATCACCCAGGGGATGGAGGGAGGCAACGCCAGCCTCCCCTCGCGCAATATGATCGCCAACGCCGCCGAGTGCGTGGTCAGCGCCCATTCCTACGATGCCCTCGTCGGCCTCCACAATTGCGATAAGAACGGTCCGGGATTCGCCATGGCGCTCGCGCGGCTCAACTATCCGGGCCTCGTCCTCAGCGGCGGCAGCATCCATCCCGGACAGTACAAGAACAGGGACGTAACGATCCTTGACGTCTACGATTCCCAGGCCGCCGCGTCGGTCGGCGCCATCGAGCAGGAGGAGGCCGACGAGATCCTCCGGGTCGCCTGCCCCGGGCCCGGCGGCTGCGGGATCGCCGCCTCCTTCAACACCTGGGGAATCGCCCTCGAGGCGCTCGGCCTCTCGCCGCCCCAGAGCAGCTCCATCCCCGCCATCGATCCCCAGAAGAGCGAAGAATGCGGACGAACCGGGGCCCTGGTCAGGAACCTCCTCGAGGAGGAGATCCGGCCGCGTGATATTCTCACGAAGACCGCCTTCAGAAACGCCGCCGCCGCGATCGCCGCCATCGGCGGCTCGACAAACGGCATGCTCCACCTGCTGGCCCTGGCGCGCGAGGCACGGGTCGAGTTCAGCCTGCGCGACATCCAGCCCATCATGCGAGACACCCCTGTGCTCTGCGCCTTCGCCCCCCGCGGCCCGGGCACCATGGTGGACCTGCACCGCATCGGGGGAGCCTCAGTGCTCCTGAAGCACCTCCTGGACGCCGGCGTACTCGATGGCGATGGCCTGACCGTCACCGGCTCGACGCTTGCGGAAAACCTCGCCGATGCTCCTCCGCCACCGGAGGACCAGGAGTTGATCGCTCCGGCAGACGCCCCCTTCAAGGCCTTCGCGGATATCCAGATCTGCTTCGGCAACCTCGCCCCGGACGGGATCGTCTTCAAGGTCTCCAGCATGGAGGAGACCAGCTTCCGGGGCCGGGCGGTCTGCTTCGACGACTCCAGGATGGTGGCAAAGGCGGTCGAGGACGGCCGCATCGGGCCCGGAAGCGTCATCGTCCTGCGCTACCTGGGACCAAGGGCCTCCGGCATGCCCGAGGTCCTCGTCGCCTCGGCCGCCCTCTCGGTACCCGAGCTCGATGGAAAGGTGGCGCTCGTATCCGACACCCGGATTTCCGGCGTATCCCACGGGGCGATCGGCGTCCACTGCGCCCCCGAGGCGATCGTCGGCGGCCCCATCGCCCTGGTCGAGGACGGCGATGAGATCTCCTTCGAGTTGCTGGAAGGAAAGATCACCCTGCATATCAGCGATGAGGAGCTCGCCGCCCGCCAGGAGGCCTGGACTCCCCCCGAGCTGAAACACAGCCGCGGCTACCTGGCTGATTTCGCCGCCACCGTCTCGCAGGCGGACTCCGGCTGCGTCAGCCATTGGGTTACCTGAGGAGAAACCGGCTCCCAGCGCTTCGATCAGGCCAGCCGGCGGGTACAACCTATAACGAATCGGCTTATTGGTCGAACTGGGCGTCGAAGGCGATATCCGAACCGGGGAAGTCCACCGCGCGAACGAATTCACAGGCTTCAGCGGCTCCGAACTCCCGGTCCATGCGGCTGTCCTCCCACTCGACCGAGAGCGGACCGCGGTACTTGATATCGTTCAGGGCGACGATGATCTTCTCGAAGTCGATGTGGCCATGACCGAGGGAACGGAAATCCCAGAAACGCCGCGGATCGGCAAAGTCGGTATGACCGCCGAACACGCCGACCGTCCCGTCGCCCGAATCCGACCAGGCATCCTTCATATGCACATGGTAGATGCGCTCAGCGAAGGTGTAGAGGAACTTCACGTAGTCGACGCCCTGGTATTCGAGGTGGGAAGGATCGTAGTTGAAACCGAAGCGCTTGTGTCCCTTCACCGCCTCGACAGCACGCTCGGCGCTGGCGATGTCGAAGGCGATCTCGGTGGGATGGACCTCGAGCCCGAAGTTGACGTTCACCTTCTCGTATTCATCGAGGATCGGAGTCCAGCGGTCAGCGAAATCATCGAAGCCCTTCTGCAAGTAGGCCTGATCGGTGGGAGGGAAGGCGTAAACGGCATGCCAGATACTCGAACCGGTGAAGCCGTTGACGACGGCCGGGAACTCTTCTCCCCCGGGCCGGGCGTCGATGAACTTCCGGCAGGCCTGCGCCGTAGCGATCATCTCCTGCGCCGCGCGCTGGCGGACGCCCTCGGCCTCACCGTCTCCATAGATTTCCGGAGAAAGTATTAACGCGTGACGCTCATCGATATTATCGCAGACGGCCTGCCCGACAAGGTGGTTGGAGATCGAGTAGGCGGTAAGTCCGTGCTTCTGGAGTATCTCCCAGCGTCCCGCGCAATAGCCATCTTCGCTGAGGGCCTTGCCCACCTCGAAGTGGTCACCCCAGCAGGCAAGCTCGATACCATCGTAGCCAAACTGCTTGGCTTTCTCGCACATTGTCTCAAAGGGCAGGTCAGCCCACTGTCCTGTAAAAAGCGTTACCTTGCGTGGCACGGGTGGAATTCCTCCTTCATTCGAAGCTGGCAAAATGGGTTGTCTGGAATAATTGCTAAGCTCCCTATGATCCATACATGGAGCTTCAAGATCAATCCACTATCTGCCGCCTTGCACGAGTCTTCTCAACTCTTTTCCCCACAGCGGCCGTTGCGCCCCGGGCGAAACATCGCTTAGGGTAAGAAACGAGGAGAACAATCCCCGGGCAGAGTCAGGAAAATGAAGAACCTCATTGTAACGATAACCCTGCCGCTGACCTTCCTGGTCGTATCCCTATGCGGCCAGCGTGCCGTCGCCGAGAACTGGCAGGCATGGCGCGGGCCGCGTGGAGATGGAACCAGCAGCGAAAAAGACCTGCCGAGTAAGTGGAACGGCAAGACAGGCGAAAACATCGCCTGGAAGACAGCTATCCCTGGAGTAGGCCACGCCTCGCCGATCACCTGGGAGGACCGGATCTTCACCATCAGCACGATCGAGGATACAGGCGAACGCGTCCTGCTTTGTCTGAACCGCAAGGACGGGAGCACCCGCTGGCAGCGCACGGTCTTCAAGGGACCGCTGGAGACGATCCATCGCCTCAACAGCCGTGCCTCGAGCACGCCGGCCACCGACGGCAAGCTGATCTTCGTTACCTTCCTGAAGGTCGACGGCCGCACCATCCCCGCCCCCAACGTCAGCGCTCCTCGCCTCATCACTCCCGGTACCATCCTCGTCGTCGCCTACGACCTGGAGGGAGAAAAAAAATGGTCGGCCGAAATCGGCGGCTTCATCAGCGCCCATGGCTTGAATGCCTGCCCTGTCCTCTACAGAGATCTCGTCATCATCAACGGCGACCATGACGGTGATGGCTACATCGCCGCCCTCGAACAGAACACGGGCAAGGTCCGCTGGAAAATCGACCGCAAAAACAAGACCCGCAGCTACGTCACTCCCATCATCCGCGAGATCGCCGGCCGCACCCAGATGGTGCTCTCCGGCAGCAAGTCGGTCGCGAGCTACGACCCTGCCACGGGCAAGGAGCATTGGTTCATCGATGGCCCGACGGAACAATTCGTCGCGTCGATGGTCTACGATGGAAAGCTCCTCTTCATCACGGGAGGCTATCCCGCGCGTCACATCCTCGCCATCCGCCCCGATGGCCGGGGCAACGTCACCAGCACGCACATCGCCTGGCGCACCAACAGGGGCGCGGCCTACGTTCCCTCGCCAATCGTCGAGGGCTCCTACTTCCTCATCGTTTCAGACAACGGGATCGCCAGCTGTTTCGAGGCGAAGGATGGCAAGCGTCTCTGGATGGAACGCCTTGGAGGAGGGCATAGCGCCTCGACGGTATCGGCCGGAGGACTCGTCTACTTCGTCTCCGACAAGGGCGTGACGACCATCGTGCGCCCGGGCTCGAAATTCGATGTCGTCGCGAAGAACGAACTCGGCGAGCGCTGCACTGCCTCGCCCGCCATCAGCGCTGGAACAATCTACATCCGCAGCCACAAGAACCTCTTCGCCATCAGGACAGCCGGGAAATAGCCCCGCCATCGATAAAACCCGGGGGCTGGACGTGTTGACATCAGGGGAAGCGGAGCTGAAGATGGAGACCGTCAAGAACACCTGAAAACGAGGCCCTCGATGCCCAAGTACTCTCCCATAGCCGCCGCAGTTCTCGTCCTCACGCTCACCCCCGGCGCGGCTTTCACCCAGCAGAAGAGCAAGCGGCACACCTGGAGCGGCATCGAGCGTATCGTGGCGGTCGGCGATGTCCACGGCGACCACGCCCAGTTCCTCAAGACCCTCTTCGCGGCGAAGGTCATCGACAAGGATGCCCGCTGGGTCGGCGGCAAGACGCACCTCGTCCAGACCGGCGACCTCTTCGACCGCGGACCTGATTCGCGCAAGGCGATGGATCTTCTCATGAAGCTCGAGGTCGAAGCGAAGAAGACCGGCGGCCACGTGCACTGCCTCGCCGGCAACCACGAGGAGATGATCCTGAGGGGAGACTGGCGCTACGTACATCCCGGCGAGGTGCAGGCCTTCGGCGACAAGGCGAAATACAGCGCGGCGATCGGTCCCGGGGGTGTCTACGGCAAGTGGATCCGGGAACACAACGGCGTCATCAAGATCAACAACGTGCTCTTCCTGCACGGCGGACTCGGCGGAGCCTACGCCACCATGTCCCTCGATGCCCTCAACGAGGGCATCCGAAAGGGACTCAACACCGGCACCGGCATGGCCCGTGACTCCAACGGTCCGCTCTGGCACCGCGCCCTCGCCAGGGGCGATGACGCGAGTGTCAGCGAGCAGGTCAAGCCGATCTTCAAGACCCACGCTGTGAGACATGTCGTTCTCGGCCACACGGTCTCCGGACGCATCACCCCCAAGGCCGGCGGCAAGGTCATCCTCATCGATGTCGGCATATCGA
>Ga0310342_100000224_pt1 | contig 29560 bp, 50 predicted proteins | sample S15DNA20500_MG_FD_206155 | JGI IMG/M metagenome (GOLD analysis project Ga0310342, IMG submission 206155) | Marine microbial communities from station ALOHA, North Pacific Subtropical Gyre - S1503-DNA-20-500_MG | ecosystem: Environmental > Aquatic > Marine > Oceanic | place: Pacific Ocean: North... | reverse complement strand
CATGGGGCTGTAAGGAACCGAGAGGCGGTTAGGCAGCTTGAGTTCAGTAAACAAGCTTTAGAGGAACAGGTTGTAGCTGCCAACGAAGAGTTGGCTCGCATACGTCAGTGGTTGCAGGACAACGTCCCCGAACATACGAACGCGCAAGGAAACATTAAGAGGATTACAGAGGGTGAGATGGCTGTGGTGCTGCAGAGCATTGAGCAGCAAAGCAAAGTGATCAACGATTTTGTGCGTCAGATTGAGAAAGCTATCACTGACGTTAAAGCGGGTACTGTGACGAAGATTGACTATGCACAGTCACAGAAAGAAGCTCTGAAAGTTTTGAATAACGCTCGTGCCCAACACACTCTTGGTGCTGTCCACGAGCAGAATGTGGGTGAGTATCTGATTCAAAGCGGTGGGTTCGGTAAGAGCGGTGAGATATCGTCCAGAACGAAACGGCATCTGAGTGGCTATCAGCTTGTTAATGCTGGTGATGAGAGTGCCGAATTGTTTGAGGCTGCATTTGAGTCGATAGCTAGGCTTCGCAATCCCGTCCAAACCAAGGCTTGGATGCATAACTACAGCAAGTTTGTGAATTATTGGAAAGCTCAGGCTGTTGCTACGACTGGTTTCGTGTACCGAAACTTGATGGGTGGAACTTGGATCAATAACCAGATGGCTGGTGTTCCTGTGAGTTTGCATATGCGTGTGGATCTCATGCGGAAGAAAGCTTTGAAAGCAGCAGAGGACGCTGGTCGTCCTCGTGACGTTGCGTACGGTGCGAGGCTGATCGCTAAGGAAGGTAAGCGGGTACCGATTGGTCACGGTTTGGGTCGGGCTGAACCTCACGAGTGGAATGTGATGGCTGATTGGGCTGAGACTGGTATGGCTAATACTGGTCTCACTTCCATGGAAGTCAGGAACGCTGTTAATGAGGCTGGTAGTTCTCTTGTCGAACATGCGAAGACGGCGAAGGCTTGGAAGCCTTGGAGTTCAGAAAACATTTTGTTTACTTCGATTGGTCGTTTGAACCAGCGAGCAGAGTTCACTCTTCGTGGAGCTTTAGCCCATCACATTATGATGGGCGGGGGAAGCCCTGGAGAGGCTTTAGCTGCGGTTTACAAGTATCACTTTGACTACACGAACCTGACCCACATGGATCAGAAGATGAAAATGGTTATTCCGTTCTGGACGTGGCAGAAAAACATTATCCCTGTCCTGATTGAGTCGTTGGGGAAGAAACCACAGGCGTGGAATCGGATTGTGCAGGTCAAAGGCGAGCTTGAATTGACTTCGGAAAGAGAAGGAATTGTTCCTGATTACTTCGGGGAGAACATGGGGATCAGGTTGCCATTCCAGACTGACGGGAACCGTGTGTATGCCTTACCCGATCTTCCATTCAAGGACCTCGCCCGCTATTTGAAGACGCCTTCTTCTCCTGCGAGGGGTCTGATTGAGAGTGCGTTGCCGTTCTACAAGTTACCTATCGAGTTGTGGGCAGGGAAACGTACGTTCGCTGACATCCCGTTTACTGGGAGGTACCAGCAGGTACCTCATGCGATGGAGAAGCTTCCTGGGTTTATGCCCCTTATGGCTGCTTTCGGGAAGGCAGAAAAAAATAAGCGCGGCGAGTGGAAGATGAGGGATCAAACAATTTATGTTATCGAACAGTCGATGCCTCTTCTCGGCAGGTTGCGTCGTTTGATACCCAACGAGGATGCTAAACAGAAAAGACTTATGACCACATATTTCTCTACGCTCTTCGGTATGGGTTTGAGGACTAACACTCCGCAGGAAAAACGTAACCAGTTAATCAAAGATAAGATTAAACACTCTGAGGATCGACGAGATCTATTAGATATAGAAACCAGGAAAGTATAGTTTTAGTTATGCGTACCATTATTTCTCGGCAGGGATGGGATGCGCGACCCCCTAAGAAACCTTTCACGCAACTGAAGAAGTGGCGTGTCCAGGGAATCGTGTTACATCACAGTGGAGTGAAGGAAGCTCCTAAAGGTATCGCGGCGTTGAAAGCTTTCGAGCGTTACCACATGGATTCTCGGGGCTGGAACGCTATCGCATATAACTGGCTGGTTGACCCTGAGGGGGTCATCTACGCAGGAAGAGGAGCAGGAATTGTTTCGGGCGCTACGAAGGGCTGGAATAGCCGCACTGAGTCGGTTTGTTACACGGGTTGGGGGTTTCTCGAAATTCCACAGGCCGCAAGGGACTCGATCCGATGGCTCATAGGTGACATCCAAAGCAGGTATGACGACAAGCTGTGGGTGAAAGGCCATAGGGACCTGGGTAATTCGACGTGTCCAGGCAACTGGTTGTATGACTGGCTGGTTTCAGGCATGCCTATGCCGCTGGGTGACCCTAACACTATTGACTGGGACGGAATCAAAGCTCACGTTGACAGGCTCAGAGAGAAGATCTCACACTCTCCGCTATCTGTAGCCAGAAGAAGTCGTGGGGAGGCTGTACGGGCCGTTCAGGAGCGTCTGAGCGACCTTGGGTTCGACCCTGGAGGGGTCGATGGTATTTGGGGGAGGAAGAGTAGTAAAGCCACCAAAGATTTCCAAAAAAGTTTTGAAGCTTTCTTGAAAGTCGATGGGATTGTGGGCCTACAAACATGGGATGCGCTGTTCGGGGGTTGGGCCACGACAGCTTTCATATAGGAGGACTGATGAACGATCCGAACATGACAGGTACGTCTGAAAAGAAACCTGTCAAAGAACCTGAAACAAACCACGGCAAAACACCCGCAGAGAACGCTAAGTTCTTGCGAGGAACTGGTTTAGGTAACCAATATCAGAACGGTCGCCCCTTCGGAAAGTAGGAGTTATGACTGAGGTTTCCCAAAAGAAATTCAACTGGACAGACTGGCTTGAAAGGTCTGTCTGGACAGCAGTCGAAGCAGGTTTAGCCGTAATGGTTGTCACCGATGTGAGCACATGGAAAGCTGCAGGTGCCGCAGCGATGGCTGCTGGCATTGCAGCAGTCAAAACTTTAGCTAAGGGCCGCCTAGGTCGGTGACTTTGTGGACGAACAGTTTGAGGATAACTGGGCCAACTGGATGGCCGAAGAAGGTTTAGATTTAGAAGACTCGATTCATCACGAGCTTCTAACCAACCGTCATCTCATGGACATGAACGATGGCACCCATGGTACGTGGGTGGACGGTTCCCTTGGCGTCCTAATGGTTTTCGAATCTGGAGAGGTCCAAGATTTGCTTGACGCTTGGGAAGATTCACGCAAAGGAAACCTGATGAGTTTGTCTTCGATCATGCAATGGTTGCAGCATCTCAGTCTGTTTCTTCAGGAATGTGTGGACTCTCACGATACCCTGAACGAGTAAACAGGTACTCCCGTACCACCTCATGCTGCAGTAGTCCCTCTCTTAATTTCTGAGCGAGTGAGTCACGCCTACGAGCCAACGTGCTTTTAGGTATTTGGAGTACTCGTGACAGGAATCGGAGAGACAACCCAACTTCGACAAGACAGTTATACAACCACTCTTCGTCTTCGGTGAGAGAGTCGAAGACCTCCTGCACGACTGTGCGGAGGTCAGCAAGTTCTCTATCTTTTGTTTCCCAGTCGGGATGAGGTTCCCGAAAGGGTTGGGTTTCCATTAAGGCACCCAACTCAGTTTCATGCCACGGAGTAAAAGTTTTACGATTCTGAGGAGCGTGTTCAAAAAGAATAGGCGCTCGTAAATTTTCTCTTGGAAGCAGATTAGGTAGTGGCTTAAGGGAAGGAAGCTTCATTTCCTTCATGGCCTCTATGAACTCAGCCCCACCAACCTCGTCAAAACCTGTGCCTGCTTTTCTTACGACACCTGTGGTTTTTCTGCGTTCGTTACCAATCCGTCGCCTAACGGCTTCGTCATACGAATATTCTAATTCGTGTTCTTCAAAGCCGTCGTCTTCTCCCTCATCGGGGTCATGCATCGTTCCAAGGCAGAAGCTTGGAACTCACATTGAAGAACGCTTTTCCCTCAGGGAACTTCCCCAAAGGTGCATCTTCTTTATTGATGATATTCATCATGTCTCTGTATTTAAGTTCCGCAAAGTTTTCTCTGGTCCGTGACCAGATCCATAACCATACATCAATTCCTGACGCATCCCACCATTGTAACGCAGCGAGCTTCTCAAGTTTAATCTTTAACGGAGTCCTACCCATACCCATAACCTCAACGAGCCGTGCGGGATCGGCCTGCAGATAGTCGGGGGTGTATCGAATATGATGCGGAAGTTTGTGTACATAGAAGTCGGGACGGTTCAGACCGTACCGCACCCACGAGCAATTATTTTTCTCGAAGTGGCCTTCAGCTTCATCACCCATCTGGACGTAACGCTCCTGATAAGAGCCTTGATGAAATGGTCTGTTCATTTCTTTTCCCCGATGATCCGATAGATCTGTAGGTCGTCGTCGTAGGCGACACCGTTAAGTGCGTCCTCTACGGCTTTCAGATAGTTCGTTGCGTCGCCACGCAACGGACATTTCTCTGCTTCATAAGGAGTGATGGTTACTACTGTTTCGGTTGCTGTCAACAGGCAATGGAGTTCCACTGGTCCTTCAAACTTTGGGCCATCGTAAAGGTTCCTTATCTCCTCCTCCCGTTCCCTAGTGTTCTTCGGGGTGTAGGTCCGTCCACTCTTCGTGAAACGTGGCCGTCCCTTCACCCTTGGTTTCCCAGGGATCGAAAACGTGTAGGCATCAGGACGCTTCATCTGCTGCTTTCTGAACGAGGTTCCGAAGCTGCGCTTCTCGGTCGCTACGGTTTGAGAACTTCTCAAGTCTGTCATCGAGTCGCCGCACCCAATCCACAGTAGCGTCAAAGGAGAAGCCTTGCCACAGTAAGCTCGCAGCAAAGGCATACATCGTTGAAGAGCGATCCTCTGTGCGGAGGTCCTCCCAAATTTTTTGGGCGATGCCTATGAAACCGTCCTTCGGGGTGTGTCCCTGCAGCGGCTGTTTCAGTTTGGGTTTGGTTGCCTCGTAGAGAGGGAGCAGCGACCTGAAGAGGTGGACGGGTGTTCGGTGTTTCCATGCACGTTCAGTGAACACGGTTACATCAAGCATCCCTTCCCCGTCAGGGTCGAACACCTCATGCCTACCTGCTTTCCTGTCATGGGGGTAAGGCAAACGCAGGCAGTTGCCAACCTGACTGCTGTCAAGGGTTACTTGTTTCGGGTACACCTCTCGGATGGGGACCTCCACCACTCGGCAGGCTCCGACCATAGAGTTTCTTCCTATCGAGGCTGAGATAGGTTCTTTGAGGTACACCCAAACGTGGTATCCCTTGCTCTTGGATGTTTCTTTCCAGGCTGTAATGTTCTTGGCTTTGAGTAAGCCGATCAGGTTGTCAGCGTGGACGTTGGAGACTTCTCCTTCGTCCAAGTCCACTGCTATCCAGTTGACCATCCATACACCGTTCCTCTTCCATAGCGGGTACACACCTAGGGCTGGTCCTTCTCCTACGAGATGTTTGCCGATGTGTTCCTCTGTCACCAAGGCGTAGTCACCGTTCTCTTCTTTGAGGGGACTCACCCCTTTGGAAACTTTTGCGAGGTGACCACCTTGGTGGAGGTCAGTGAATTTTTGTTTGATTGGTTTGGTTACTCGACCCATCGGTCATCACCTGGGATGTCGCTCTCGTAGTACTCGCGAACCAGTCCGCATTCGGGGTCCATGTAGTAGTCGATGGGTGGGTTGGTTACATGGCACGGTGGTCGCTTGTTCTTACACAGGTCAAGCGACACTGATACTGAGTGGACTCTACGTTCTGCGTCAGAAAGTTTAGGATTGTCTCGTTGCCGAAACACATTCAACTGCAGGATTGCGTACTCGTCCGCATTGAATTTGCCGTCGTCCATGCCTCGTGAAGTTCCACGAGTGGAGCTTTTCCCTGACTGGTGGATCAGAGCTACTGGAAGATTCTCGGTTTCAGCCCATTCCTTTAGTCCCTTGAGCACAGTGGATACACCCTCGTATCCTGCTGCACCTGGGAGTTGTTCAAGGAAATCGACCATAACGAATCTCGGTTTGACTTGCCAGTAGTCCTCACATTCACGCATCGCTTCCGACATATCGGGGAACGACAGTGCGTTAGGGAATATCTTAACCCTGTCCAGGTAACCATCTCTGGCTTCTCTGATCTCGTTGAGTACTGTTTCGTCTTCGCTGCGTAAGGCTTCCTCCACTTCAGCAAGGTTCCGCTGATACAAGAGGGCATACAACTTCGAGACAACCAGTATCTCTGGTTCGTCAGGTGTGTAGATAACCCCATGGAAATCTGGGTCTTCCAACAGGTTGCGTGCCATGGCTGAGAGAACGACAGCGGACTTGCCGCTGTGTGCTCTGCCTGTCACGACGAGTACATCGCTAGGCCACACGCCCCGCATCTTCTGGTCTATGTCTCCTAGTCCCAGATAGAAGCAGTCGTCGCTGCCCTTAGCGTATTCAACCCATCGCTCAACAGCGTCAGAGGTGGGTCTAAAGAATTTGTATTGGCTCTCCCCCTCGGGGAGATCGTGCCCTTCCAAGAGGGCGTCGATCTCCTCGGTGGTGAGGGCGACTGGTGCGCCCCCTTCCATCAGTTCCCCTTATAGGCAAACTGTTGAAGTTCGTCACGTCGGCCAAGCCAATCCCATTCGATAGCATCGTCTTGGGTTTGCCCAGAAGCTTCGTCCCAGACTTTGAGGGGAACATTGCTGTCCCCATCGTTCACCCATATGCCTACGTCACGGGCGACCTGCATTCCAAGGCGAGCCAAAGCATCCTTAGACACTGAGAAGTTCGGGAAGTTCTTCCCGTTCTTCGTCACGTCAGTGGAACCGTCTGCTTTTTCTTTAACCTCGTACACCTTGATGATGCCGCCGTTCTCGTCAGCCCACTCGTTGGGCTGGAACGCCAGCAAGTTGAACGCAGTCTGGTTTTGCGCTGCGTTCTTACCAAGGCAGAAGTCCACTCGCTTGTAAACACGGCCACTCATCCTGCCACCTGACGGTGCGGATTGTGACGGCACAGGCGCTGCTGCTACCGATGTTGCCGTCGGGCCACTTGGAGCCGACGGCGCGGGGGTGCTTGCTTGATCACTTGAAGCCCTGGAAACGCCGCTTTTCAAGCGTCGCATTATGACTCCATCAGGTGAGAGGTCAACCTCTTGGCCTGCTTGTTTCAGCACCTCATTCTTTATCTCAGCGAACATCGCATTGGCTTCCACCAATACCGCTGCCTCGCCCATTGAATCAGGAATACTCCGCTCAATGATGAGCGTGTAGTCCGCTGTCTCATACGGTGCTTCACTTACTTTCTGAGTGAAGCTGACTGTTACTTTTGTTGAGTCAGTCATATTTACCTTTCTCCCTACCAGGGATTTTCTCCGAGGTGTTTCCCTCGGCATTCGCCTGCTTGCCAGACAGGACACCATTTCGGGGAGCAGTGCCAGCCTCCCCAGTTCATCGGCCAGGGTACCTGATTAGACATAATCGTAGGTACGATTGACCAACATAAATCCGTGAACGCCATTCTATCATTATCTGTGCGTTCTATCTCGATAAGCTGCACGGTCCCATTTACCAGTACACATAAGACGAACTCGGTGGCGTCGAAAGCCAGACAGTAGGCATGGCTTTGTATGTCCCACCGCTTCTTCTCCCATGGCTCATACTTTCGGCTCGGGTTCTTCCAATCCCAGATGGCACCCGACTCGTCGATCCAGTCAGCGGTACCAGTGAGGATCAGGTTCACGTTATCCCTTACCCCTAAGGAAACCTCAAAGCTTTTCTCTATAGCTACAGGGTTGAGGATGGGGAGGACTTGATTGTACCACGCTTCAATGTTGTTCAATACTGTGTCTACGGTCTTCTCGTAGGTGTGTCGCCAGACTTCAACCTTGGGGGCGTTCTCAGCTAGATAGGTTTCTCCGAGGTCCAGCATCCATTCCAGACTCATCGGGTCTGTTGGCAGGACTGGTTGAGCATTGAACATTGTCTTGCCATACATTTCGATTGCATGGTGGACAGCGTTACCTCTGAGCAGGTCGGAGGTTTCTTTTTGTTTCACAAGTTCAAATCGTTCCTGTCTTGCTTGTTCGGGGCATCGCAAGAAAGTGTTGATCCAACTTTGTCTTAACCGTACTTCAATCATGTAACTCCCGTTCTCCCTTGGTCCCCAAGTGGGTGCCCAGTAGGGAGAGGAACTGGGCACCCACGAACTTTTTAGGGGTGGCACCCTTTGGGGGTGCCACCCCATTATACGGCTTACAAGTCATCCGTCAAGCGTCCATGTATTTCTAGGTATACGGCTGCTTGCAATAGGCGTGCTGGATCGTCCCCCAGTATGCCGATACCCCTATTGCAGTTATTGCAAAGCAGTCCCCTAACTTTGTCTGTCTCATGGCAATGATCAACTACAAAGAAATTCGACATAGGGTGTCCGCTGTCAGTCGTATGACAAATCGCACATTCATATCCTTGAGCGATTGCGATACGTTCGTAATCTTCCATACTCAGTCCGTATCGACGTAAAGTTTTGACTCTACGTGCCACGCCTCGCTCGCGTCCATATTCACGCATGTCTGCATTGTGGCATTCACGGCAGCGTGATCGCCGCCCAAACTTGCCTGTTGACTGCTTATGGAAATTGGCGAGTGGCTGAGGGTTATCCTCAGGACACTGAGGGTTGAAGCAACTTTTCATTCCCCGATGGCCTCGAATGCACCGATCTTCCGCAGCCGTTCATGCTTGGCTTGACCAGTCATGTCATGGGCACGTTGCTTAGAGATGCCAATGTACCTTCCACTTTCAGCAGCATTAGATGTTTCGAGAGTGAGATCCAGCAGCGCATGCCTACGTTCGTAGCTCGCTATGTCTCTCCACTTAGCTGTCTGACTAGCTGTGTAGTCGTAGAAGGATAGACGGTTATGTAGATCTCCCAGCAAATGTGTTTCTGCACATTCACTCAACATCTCATGGAACTCTTCTTCTGACATGTCCAATATTTCCTTGAATATTTCAGACAGATTGATTTCTGGATAGTCGTATGAATTCATTTCAGATACCAGCTTTCTTTCTTTGTTTCTCTGACCAATCCAAATGAGGATTGGCACGGATAATGTCAACCATGGCATAGGCGTCGTTGTAGACAAGCGGATGGTCACGGCCCCCAGCACGTTTTTTCTTTTGACCTGTAGGCGTTGCATTTTTATTGGACTTCTCTCGCCGCTCTTTCTCGTATAAAGATTTGACGGAACGGCAGAGGTCGCAACGGCATCCCCTCCCATAGTTGTATATGGAGGGATTGCCACCACACGAAAATCTATTCTTCATCTAACTCCCTCAAGAAAGCATTGGGGAATTCAATCACGTTGTCAGGGATTGACTCCACCCCTGACATCTTGCTCAGATCAACCAGCCCCAGCCGCACGGCTCTCGCCAACGTGGTTTCAAGGAACTCAGCTTTCTCTAAGAAGTCGCCAGACATATGCCTGAGCATGTGTATGGCGTCGTGAGTTTCATCGAAGAGATCAAGAAGAACGTCTTCGTTTGTCGCCTTAGGTTTATCAGTGGTCATCTTTGGACATCCACAGACTTGGTGAAGGTCATAAGCATCTCCCAATCCATGAGTGGACGCTTAATGGGCCATGCCTCTCGTTGTCCTATGCCAGCGACATCGAGTATTGATTCGTCTGAACCGCAGGGAGAACAGACATACGTGTCGTTATCCAAACGGGACAGTGCATTCTGTCCTAAGTCATCCGCCAACTCAGTGAGTTGACAGCGTGGGCATATGGTCATTTTATTCATCTCCTAGTTCGCTGAAGTCAACTTCAGGATCTTCTATAAACATCTGCAGTTTGATCTTGTCTGCATACGTTTCGATATGTTCAAGGTCAGCCAGAAGTTGTTCGACTTTGGCTCCCTCTTTCTTGTTTAATTGTTTCTTTAGCTTCTCCACCTTTCTCAAGGTGAAGACAATGAACGCATAGATGCGTCTTTCTAGTTCGGAGAATGCCATCTCCCTCCTCACTTGGTGGCTGCGAAACGCACGTTGTTCACGCCCGTTATGCACAGTCCACATTCGACACAGGCTCCTCGGCCTGTCCGATCTTCATTCCATACGGCTAACGGGATCTTCCCTGTTAGCTCGGGGCAGCGTGGTCCCCGCCGTTGACCAGGGAACGTCCGAGCTATCGCTTCGGTTGCTTCCCAGCTTTCAGCGGTAAAGGCCAGCTTCACCCATGGATATGTCTTACTCGTACGGCGTGCTTCTTTCACGTTGTCTTTGTCTACGGATAAGTAGACGACAAGGTTGTCAGCTTTCAGCCGTCTGATTACGTTGAATGTTCTGGTGTACAACCAGAACTTGATTTGTGGAAACCGTTTACAGACTCGCCGTACGGCAGTCGCAAACTCTGGGGTAGGGATGTCTCCATCCCAGAACCATCTGAACACCCAGTCCTCGGGGTCACTCCACTTCTGCATGTGGGTGAACGAACGTTCAACCACATCGTAAAGGAGTTCTTCCAGTTTGTCTGGGTTATCCAGATGGGGTTCAACTAGCTGCCAGTTTCTCTCCAACGCATCGCGGGTATGTTTGAAGACGACCTCCAGCTTGCGTGCATAACACATAGCCTCACAAGTTGGAGTCGATCCCCAGCATGACTTGATTGCTGGAAGTCCGAATGCGTTAGGGACCCTGACATAAGCGTCGTTCCCCGATTCATATTTGCGCTGCATCATAGGTGCAGTCTTACGGTCAGTGCTGAGATGTAGGCTCACGCCTCTCCCCCTATCTCCTGTTCAGGTGTGTAGGTATCTTTGTCTTCTCCAACCCATTCAGTTAGAGCACGGACCACGGCTTGCGCCTTGAATCCTCGCCCCCCATAGCTACCCCACGTATTCTCTAGCTCAGGGTCTGCTGATCGGGCCATGTCTCCCACCCACAGGTGGAAGTCAAGAAGATAGATAGCTGTTAGCTGCTCCACTGGTTCACCGTTCTGATACAGAGCATGCTTGCCTGTACCACCGCGGTGGATTCGTTCAAGCGAACGCACATTCCAGTCCTCTGGAATTTTGCCATCGAAGAACTCTGGTGCTACGAGCGTGTGCCCGTCACCATCGAGAGCAGCATAGTCTTGCCCCTCCTGTTGAGTCAGGGCAAAGCGTATATCTGCTTTGATTTTTTCCATGTGTCTCACCTCCCTTCAAGTAGTGAGTGAATAAGAATGTTCAGTCAGAATGGCTCGCTTGAGAATTCAAGCTTGATGGTTGCATTCTTGAACTGATTGTTGAGCGCCTGCTGCAGGTCAAGTTCCTCGCGCATCTGCATGTCAACTCGTGACACGTTCGCTACCCTCTGGATTGCCTCGATAAAGGCTTCCCCAAAGGTGCAAGCTTCACTGAGGCTGTCAAGTCGGTTGAATTGCCTGAGTTGGCTCCTCACCGCATCGACAACCTCTTCTTCAACGTCAAGGTCATCGGTCCTGACGAAGCCCATATCATTCACGATGTCATGTACAGCATCGTGAACATCTAGATCCTCGTTGGCTATCTCTGAGATGGTCTGCGAGTGATCCGTAAAGAGGTCTTGCCAGTCGAAGTCATCCATGTATCGTTTGACTTCTTGACTGACAAGCCCCTCAATCTTCTCCACGATTGATCTCAGATCAACCCCAAGTGTCATGTATGGGCTATTAATTATTTGTACTTCGAGTTCCTCACCCATGGTGATTCTCCCTGTAATTGTGGTGTTGGCTAGACACCTGACTGAGCCATGAGGGAGATCAGACTTACTAAATTAGTAACTCTGATCTCCCCGAGTCTCATTCAGATGAAACTAAGTGGCGGATTGCCTTCTCGGTGAGAGGCATAGATCCGAAGAGCAGACGATCAAGATGCCGTCCTTGCTTCGTACCTCCACGCACCTGCTGGACGTGCTGCTCGTAGCCTTGTACGGCCATGAGCGCACCCCATTTGGTTTCTCGGATGCCACCATCCAGGTCACGGTCCATGTAGCGGGCAGTGATCGAGTCAAACACCTTGTCCCAAGATGTTTGGCTCCTACCCTCTTCTTCTGGACGTTCACCCAGGATGTTGTGCTTCAACGCCCCGAACTCGTGCTGGAGATAGCTTTCGTTGATGAGTCGCTCCACCTGTTCGTCGAGATGTTGTTGCAGCTTGGCTGCCTCAACGAACGAGTCAATTGCCCATTCCAGATAGCTACTGGCATTACGAGTGTGCTTGATCGACCACGTAGACTTCACACCCAAGATGTAGGCAGCGAATGTGTTCGCACACACCACCACTCCGACGGTTGGTCGCCCTGAGGCGGCAATCGTCCCATCGTGAGCATCAGTCAACGTGAAGTACTTATGGATCTTGCTGTACCCCTCGATATCCAGTGGTTCACCCATCTCCAATGTTACATATGCCTTGCGGCCATGGTTCAGGGTCCCCTTGGATGCGACACCAGGAGAGAAACCCTGTTCTACGAGTTTCTCCACAGCGGAATCCATCTCATCATATTGAGTGATCCCCCTGCCTTCTGTCACACCCACATTTAGTGGGAACCCATCGTCAGACCGACGAATGACGAAACCATTATTTACACCGTCCCATTCACTGAGTGCTGTGTAATAAGTCTCCCCATCAATCACGTCTTTGGCATACAGTTCTTGACGTTCGGCTTGGAATATCCATGGATTCTCTGCGTACTCATTCACTGAGAGCAGGTGACCATAGGTGATCCCTTTGCCGTGCCAAGCTGTCTGAGCGTAGACCGCTAGGTCATCGCCATAAATTTCAGCAGACATGCTGACTCCTTATTTGATTGTCAATGTGCAGTGATGCGCCGAGTTACTAAATTAGTAACTTGGCGACATCGTGGGATGGAGGGGAATCGAACCCCTCATCACGCAACCATCTTATCATCCCCTACGGGTAGTGTCAAGGACCCGCATACCCCTTTTGTCAACGGCCACAGGACCAGAGCCTCCAACCTCCAGCCTTCCATATCCGATGAGCCATCGCCGCCGACCCATCAACCGTGTACCTACGTGACCACGCACGCTCACCCATGACCTCACGCCACCAGTACTCATTCACCTGAAACAGGCCGTGGTCGAATCCGTTGTATGCCCTTGGATTATGCAGTGACTCACACCAAGCGATGCCCAAGGCTTCGCCACAATCCCAGTCGTACATGCACACGATGGGCACGACTTCTGGATTAGGTGGCTCATGGTTCACCGAGGTGAAGTCAAGGATCGCCCAGATGGCTACCCATAAGTTCATTCAGTTACCTCGCGCTTCGTCAATCATGCGGTCAGCCTGATCGTAGGCAGCGATGCGTCTAGCGCCCTCGAAGTCACATTCGCATTCGCCTAGATCCACGCAGACGGGACATTCGTCCCAGTCTGGTGGCTCCATCGCATCGTACTGCGCTTGAGCTACCTCAAAGCTCACACTTCCCCCTCTTTCTCGTCGCAGTCGCCATCAGCACAATCGCCAAGACCACCGCACAGTTCACAGATAATGTCTGGATCATCACAGACACTGCAAATGTAATACGGACCAGGGAACGGACGATTCAATAGCTCCGCAAACTGTGATTGCAGAACGATCTCCCGCTCCTGAGGTGTCTTGTTAGGCCACACCTGCGGTGCAGATCTGCCCGTCACCCAAAGGCAAATCTCCCAGGCCCATGCAGTGGTGCTCTCCTGCCTCCTGCATAATTTGCAGTCAGCTTTAGCCACCACCATTTCATAATCAATGGCTGTCATCATGGATCACCTCCAAATTCTCCATGTGAAGATGAAGTGCGGGTCCTCTACAGGCCCGCACGCCACCCAACGGTTGCCGCCCCCACGGACGGCACATTTCTTATCGCCATGCTCAAGAGCTTCCTCCTGACTCATGGCGTATGCGGCTGAATACCAGCCCCGCTCTATCTGGGGACTCCAGCTAGCTACAGCCCACTCTTCCTTATTGGGGAAGAAGTCGTGGGGCCGACGCATCAGCAACAGGTACTGATCCGCCCCCTCGTTGGGCGTAGACCAGACGACATGGCAGCGCCATCCCATCTCGGCATTAGGTGTAGGTACTTCCGTCAAAGGACATACCGCATCTATGTTTGTTTCCAGCATGTTTACTCACCTCCCTTCGGTACTAGTGTCGTTAGTGTCGCACTAACAAACGCACTCAGACCATGGACCTTTGCCACTTCTGAGTGTTCGGATTAAAGACCTGAACCATGAAGCCACTCTTGGTTCGCCCATCACGCTTGCTCGCACGCAACCACTGGTTGCGGCGATGCTTACGCAACTTCTTTCTATTCTGAGCAGTCTTACTCATTCTTTTTCCCAATCGTATGGTCGGCCATACGGCTGACCCATGTGTGTACGGTCCAACTGATCCTGCGTGCGAAGCACCCAGAACCTATGGTTTTCCATTTCCCGCTTCATCCCCATACGCATGTAAGTCATCAGACCCACAAAAACGCAGAGAACGAAGACAATCCAGATCGCCCCAAGCGGGGTGATCAACGGCCATGCAGTCATGGCGTCTCCCTTCTGCAAGTTACTAAATTAGTAACTTGAATCATGTGGCATATTCCAATGCCATTCGTCTAGCTGCTTCAAGGTCCATAGTCGTAGGTGGGTTACCAAAGCACCCAAGTTCGACATAGCCCGTGTCGCATGTGTTAAGCCCAACGTTGTACGTCTGGTACAAGTCGATGAGCATCTGTCGAGTCACGAACTGAAACGGTTCGTGCAAGACCGTACGGAACGGATGACCAGCGTAGGCCGCGTCGAGATGAACGATAAAGAACGTATCGTTCGTCTCGAACAGGGTTCGGACAAGCTCCCAATCGCCATCTGGAAACCTCCAGTTAGCGAGGAGGAGTATGTCCCGACCTCCCTGGGTCCGAGCGTTGCTCTTAGGCAACATGAACTCTCCCTTCCCCCGAGTTACTAAATTAGTAAGTCGGGGACCTCGGTGGCTAGGACCTCTAACCACCAACAACCATAATAGCACATATGCCTTGTTAAGTCAAGTCGAGGTTGACCCCCTGAACCAGTCATCACAGGGCGACCCAAGCCCGACCCAGCCATCACAGGGCGACCCCCCACGGCACACCAATCCTTCACTATCAGGAAGCCACACGCACACCTCACCGCACACGACACGGCACACAGCACCACCTTCTATCACTATCAGGAGACGAGAAAAAAAAAATCGAAGTTACTAAATTAGTAACTACGAAAGAAGAACCAAAACCAAAACGAAAAAAAAGAGCGGGCAGATCCGAAGATCTGCCCGCCCAATTCCTAACGCCTAACTACTCCGTTACTGCCAGAGCGTCATCCTCTGCAACCATTTCCTCGCAAAGAAGCACGGTCTGACTACCGTTCGAAAGCATCGCTTCGAATTCGGTGCGCACCGCCAACAGAGCACGAGCATTATCAGCCGAAGCAAGAGAAGCCTTCGTGATACCGCCCATCGTTCCAGCGATAGCCTTAACCGCTTTAGCGATATCAACCTCAACCTCGCCTTTAGCGTTGGTCTTGCTACGGCCGTTCTTGTTGCCCGACGTACCGTTGGGATCCTTAAACGCCTTAGCAATTGCGTTAGCGGCATCTACCGTAAGCCATAGCGACTTATCAGCACGTCCACGCTTCGCTTTCAGCGCTTCAATCATGGCATCGGGCTGGTGATTCAAGCCATACCAGATCGCGACCAACGCGCCTTCAGCACCAATCGGCCGTTCACCGATCTTGTCTCCATCTATGAATCCAAGTTCGACCAAACGTGCCACGGTACTACTAGCGGTTAGAATCTTGCCCGCCTTATTCTCGGTTACGTAACCGTCCATTGCAGCAACGAACGTATCCTTGAATGAGGACCGATTCTTACGGCCATCCACCGCAAGGTAAGCGGTGCCTACCTCAAGGTAGAATTCGTGCATTAGCCCATGCACGTTCTTAGTTAATGTTGAGTAAGCGGTGGCAAGCCCCTTACATACTGACTTAAAGGTGGAGGACAATTGTCCCTCTCCAATCTGCACTTACTAAATTAGTAAGTGCATCCACGGTGGCAACGGGTTGTTGCCACCACCAATAATGGTATGGACGTGCACACGGTACGCAAGCGGTGTACCAGCGCCCATACCTATGCGGTTTAATGACCCTGCCGCGTGCCCGCATGGCACCTACGGTCCCTGCATACCGTACCTATGCGGGTGACATCTACGGCCACGGCCACGGTAACGGGTGCTACGGGTCACTTCAGAAGAGGGGCGACGACCGAGGGCACCCCCAGGGGGGGTACGGATAGTGATCCCCTTTATGTATAGATAACAGTAGACAGTGCGTTCTGTTTTTTGAGACTTGAGCGTGGGGGGAGCGTTCTTTTTTGTGTCTCTTGATGTATGCCTGTTACTGGAGATGCGTTAGCGGCATACAAGGTAGGGGAAGGGAGGGGGGGATGGGGAAACCCTTGGGGGGTTTCCCCATCCCCCCCCCAACACTATACCTACATTGTCCCACTTTCCCAAACGGGACAACTAAACTTTCATATAGGAGGTTGAATATGCCGCAGAATGGTGGTGGCCGAGGCTGGACCACAGACCCCGACACAGGACAACAGGTAATGCCCACCCAATGGGCAGAGTTCCTCGACTGGCTGCTGTCGGATGAGCGGGTTCCTGCTTCTGCGAAGGAATGGTGTGCGGAGCGTGATTTGAATGAGCGTACGGCGAGGCGGTGGAAGTCTGATCCTCGGTTTGTCCGTGAGTGGGACCGTAGGGCGGCTGAATTAAACGTCCACCCCGAGCGTACCCAGTCAGTAGTTGACGCTCTGTACAAGCAGGCCGCACAGGGTGATGTTAAGGCTGCTTCTTTGTACTTACAGTACATAGAACGGTTCACTCCGAAGCGGAGAGTGGTGGTTGATGATGAGCGTGAGGCGTCTGGTATGTCCGATGCGGAGTTGGCTTCCGAGTTGGATTCGTTGGTTGCTGGTTTAAGGAGCGAGAATGCCTAGGGTTGGTAATAAACATTTTTCGTATTCGTCTAAGGGTCGTAAGGCTGCTAAGTCGTATGCCAAGAAAACGGGTAAGAAGGTTACTAAAGGGAATAAGCGGTGAGGGTGTCGGGGGCGACTTCTCAAGAGCTTTTCGATGACGGTATGTGGATGCAATTGAATGAGATGGGGGAGCGTCCTGAGTTGGACCCGTTTTTGGATGATGATCCTATTGAGTGTTCTGTTGATGGGTATGAGATTTGTGAAAGTTGTCAGTGATGGCTCCTCCTAAGAAACCGCTTGCTCAGCTTGGGCCTACTGCAAGATATTTGCGACTTAACCCAGGTTCAGCGAAAAAAAAGCAGGCTTACGATACTGCGTATCATGCGACTCCTGCTCGTAGGAAATATCGTGCAGAATTAGATAAGGAGCGGAGAGCAAGAGCTAGGGCTGGTCAGGTTTTGACTGGGAAGGATGTTTCGCACACTGAGGGGGGTGGCACGACGTTGGAGGATAGTTCTGCGAATCGTGCCCGTAATAGGGGAAAAAAATAGTTATGTGGGGGTTATGTGTCGATAGAGGATGTGGCAGATCGGGCCGATGTTTGGTCTGAGGCTATTAAAAAGATTGCTAAGGCCGTTACAGCGGCTGGTGTCGCTTTGGCGGCAGCGATTGGTGGACTACTTATGTGGTGGCCCTTTGGAGTGAGTGAGTCTGAGGAGCCTCCTGCGTTGATTGGGGGTGCAGGATTTGGGGCGCAATGCAGTCAGTTGTATAGCGCTATAGATCATAATTGGACTGAGGGCCAGTGGACTGTGTGGGAGCAGTTGCGGAAAGATCTAGGCTGTTAGTATGACAAATTTTAGGGTTTCGGTGTGTGCGGGTCAGTGGTTTCGGATTCCTCCCATTGTTCGTGAGTACAGGAGGGAGGATCGGGTGTGGTTTCCTGATGTGACTGTTTTTGGTGATTCTCCGTCGATGTATCCGTACAAAAAGTATGTGCCTGAGCATATGCACGGGGGCGAAAGCTAGGTAATGAAGATGGTGGGTGTGGCTGGTGAAAGTTTGGATCGACCAAGATTTATGCACTGGGGACGGTATCTGCGTGGAGATCTGTCCTTCAGTTTTTGACATGCATGCTGATGGTTTGGCTTATGTGAAAGAGCCTGACTGGCCGAATCTGTATGGGCCGACGGGTTCCCCGAAAGGTGAACCCGTCCACAAAATGAGTGAGGGTATGGCTACAGTTCCTGACGAGGACATTGATGCGTTAATTGAAGCGGCTGAGGAGTGTCCTGGTGAATGCATTTTTATTGAGGCTGGTTAGCGGAAGGGGTATCCGTTGTACCAGATGACTGCAGCGTGTCGTTCTCCTGAGAGTACGGGTGTTACTCTGTGTTCCATGAAGCTGGGGAACACTATTATTGATCCTCGGGGAGCGTCGTTAAACACATGAAGTTGGTCATAGCAGCGGATCTGGAGTTGGCCTCCTTCGTAGGTTCCCAGGTGGGAAAGGTTGATTGATGCGGACAATTTACGCACGGTTCCCTGGAATTCGGGAAATGGGGTCACGTTTAGGGGAATCGGAGCAGGGACCTCCGAAACAAGTTTCCGTGCAGCATGGTTATCTGAGTTCCCGTCGATATGCCAGTCGTACTGGTCGCCTGTCCGATATTTCGTGTATTGGATGGCTTCTGTCTTATGTAAGTCGTACCACCAGCCTGCTTCCCTGTTGGCTTGACGCACCCAAGCGCCGAGTCGATCATTTATTTTTTCGTCGTAGAGCCATGAGACCTGGGACTTACGATGTCCTGCCTCGTGTCCGAAGTGGAATCCCTCTACTTCTTCAACGTTTGCGACGGCGTGCTGGATTTCGTCGCACTGCTGTGGGGTTAATGCCTCTGGGATGTACCAGTAATGATTGGTAAGCACAATGTCTAGGATATCAGAACTCCGCCAGGAGGCGGAGTGGAGGAAGTGTGTACGGGACGAAAGATATTTTCTTGAAAATTATTGGCACATTGCTCACCCTGCTCACGGGCGTATTCTTTTTGCTTTACGTGAGGCTCAAGCGGAAGCTATCAAACACTGGGCAGGCAATAGATATTCGCTTACATTAAAAGCCCGCCAGATTGGGTGGAGTACTCTGGTAGCTGCACACCAGTTCTGGACAGCGTTTTTTCATCCTGATCAAAACATCATTGATCTCTCCAGAACTGAACGAGAGTCTGTGTTGCTGCTTCGGAAAAGTAAGTACGGGTTTAGTCACCTTCCCAAGTGGATGGTTGAACGTGGCCCTAAATCGCTTGTGGAGCATCAGCAACGTATGGGATTCGCTAATGGATCTCAGATCACATCTTTGCCGTCTGCTTCCGATCCTGCTCGTGGTGAATCTGCGACTCTGATTGTGGTTGACGAGTGGGCTTTCCTTCCGAATGCGGAAGAAGCGTGGAGTTCCATAGAACCTGTAGCGGACGTGGGTGGCCGTATCATCGGTTTGAGTACGGCTAATGGTTCAGGAAACTTTTTTCACCAGTTGTGGGTCGGGGCTACAACTGGGGCTAACAAGTTTGCGTCAATGTTTTACCCTTGGTCAGCTACGGAGGATAGAGGACAATCCTGGTACCTGGAAAAAGTCGAGTCAATGTTGCCATGGCAGCTTGCTCAGGAGTATCCGACGACGCCTGAAGAGGCGTTCGTCAAGTCAGGTAACCCTGTATTCGATCTGGATATTCTTGAAGCTCTGGAACAAAAAGTTATTCACGGTGAAACTGGGTACATGTTTAAGGCCCCTGGGGTGCTGGAGTTTCGGTCGCAATGAGTTTAGAAGTTTGGGAACGTCCTGCAGCAAGATCCGCTTACGTTATGGGAATCGACACGGCTGAGGGTTTAGGTCACGGCGATTACTCTGTCATCCAGGTATTAAATGTTGGTACGGGAAACCAAGCAGCCATATGGCACGGTCATATCGCTCCAGATCTTTTAGCTGAAGAGGTGGACAATGTAGGCCGTTGGTTTAATTCAGCTTTGTGCTGTGTCGAGTCAAATAACCATGGTTTAACAACCATCACTGAGTTGCGTCATTTGGGTTACCCCAATTTGTTTCGTAAACGACAACTTAACAGTGTGAACAACAGAATCGGTCACGAGTACGGTTGGAAGACTACTCGTACGTCGAAACCGTTAATGATTGATGATTTGAGTTCCGCATTACGGAACGAGGAGTTGACTGTTCGGGATCGTCACACCCTGGCAGAGTTACGAACTTTTGTTCGTAACGACAGGGGAAGTATGGGTGGTTCCCCTTACGATGACCGTGTGATGGCGTTGGCTTTGGCTAACCAGATGCGTAAATATGCTCACGAACCTGAGTATAAAGTTGAAGTAAACGATTATTGGACTGTTGACTGGTGGGCGCGTTTAGCAATGGGAGAGCCAGATAGACCCTCCTCTCTCATAGGCGGTACTACTATCCGTGGGACACGCTAACCTTTCTATAGACATGTCATTTTTGGAGGAATCCGTGGGAAGAAATATTGCTCAAACACCTGGAGTCACCGTTGACGGTACTAAAGGTGCAAATAACAAGATGGAACGTGGCGGATCAGTATCCGCTAACCCCATTTGGACCCCTGGAGGTCCACAATCACCTAAACAGCGATTGACCGCAGGGAAGTATGCGAACCAAAACGGTGATTTAGGCAAAACTGTGAGTGTTCGCGCAACCCCGAAAAACCAGCACGGAACCAGTGGCAAGGTCGAGCCTGCAGGTGAGCAGCCCGATTTTCGCGGCCATAACGCTGGTTAAAATATGGCTGTCCTCCGAGATGAGGCCAGCTTCGTAGAGTTCTCTGAGTATGTTCTCGCACGGAGAGATGTTCCTTTATGGGAACTCAGGGAACTTTACGAGCGTCGTTTGCGCCTAAAGTCGATAACAGTGCATACGGGTGAAGCCTACAGAAAGACTTTGCCTGCAGATGAACGTCATCTGACTAACCGTGAACGGGAAGCTAAGGTGTTTGCCGAAGCTGAATCTCAAGGGCGTAACATCGAAAAACTCCCTGAGAAAGCGCAATTCTGATGGTTCAAAAGTCTCGTCAAGAACTCCTAGGAGAATACACTGAGGGCGTCGAGAAATGTCGCCAATGGCGTGACCAGCAAGGCTACGAAAACACTTGGCGACGGTTGATAGATTTGTACAAGGGCAAGCACTGGCCTTCGACAACTTCAAACCAGCAAGATCTGATTGCAGTCAATTTAGCGTTTTCGACAGTCAACGTGATCGCACCAAGCGTTGCAGTGAACTATCCAAAGATAGTTGTTCAAGCAAATACGGAAGAGAATGTTGACAGGGCCATATTTGTTGAAGCAATCATTAACTACATGTGGAAACACCACAACTTTCGTGACCCTTTCCGTCACGCAGTCAAAGATTTCCTAATTTTCGGTCATGGCTGGTTAAAAGTTGGTTGGAAATTTCTTGAGCAAACACAGCTTGTTACCGAAGTCGAGCGGGAAAGTTTGATAGATCAAGCGTTTCAAGAAGTCGCAGATTTCGCAGCAGATAGCCCTGAGCTAGCTGCTGACCTTCCCACGAATGAAGATATTTACGCAAATATCCCTCAAACAATTATGAGGGTCGTTGAGGATCAGCCGTTCGTGGAAAGGATTTCTCCTTTCGACATTTTTGTAGATCCTAAAGCAAACACAATGGGAGAAGCTGGTTGGATTGCTCAACGGATCGTAAGGAACCTTACGGAAGCTCAAAACGATAAGCGTTACAAACCGTCGGCACGGAAACGGCTGTCAAGTAACTATATTCCTGATGACAACGCATCAATGGAAGAAAAAAACCAGTATCTTCCTGACCAAGTAGTTGTATGGGAATACTACGACATGAGATTGAACACGCTTTCGGTTTACGCTGAGGGTGCTGGGGAGTTCCTCATAGATCCCGTGGCAATGCCTTACGCATACGGTCAACCGTTCGTAATGGTCCGAAATTATGATGTTCCAGATCAATTTTATCCGATAGGTGATCTCGAAAGTATTGAAAGTCTCCAGTTGGAGCTTGATAAGACTCGTTCACAGTTGATGAACGACAGGAAGCGTTACGCCAGGAAATGGTTGTACCATGAACGCTCGTTTGGGCCTGAGGGTCGTGAAGCTCTTGAATCTGATGATGATGGACGTATGGTTCCTGTCGTGGATGAGAACAAACCGCTTTCTGAAGTGGTTGTTCCGATGCCTCAAGTGCCAATTAGTCCTGAAATATACAATTATTCGTCCATAATTGAAGCTGATATCAATACTGTTTCAGGTATTTCGGAGTATGCCAGAGGCGCAATGCCTGAGATTAGGCGTACGGCTACTGAGGCTTCTATTGTTGCTGATGCCCAGAATGCTCGGTCTGCGGACAAGTTAGCTATTGTCGAAATTGCTATTTCTCAGGTAGCTGGAAGAGTCATACAACTCATGCAAGAGTTTATGACAGGTGAACAAATAGCCAGAATCACCAGTGTCGGTGGTGAAGACATGTTTGTTGGCTACACCCGTGAAGACATTACTGGAGAATACGACTTCTCTGTTCAAGCTGGTTCCACGCAGCCGATGAATGACACAATTCGTAAGCAACAAGCGATTTCGCTGATGAATGCTATAGGTCCGCTTGTTGGGACAGTTATTGACCCTGCTGCTTTAGCGATGCATGTGTTGGAGAATGGTTTCGGTATCAAAGATCCAGCGAAGTTCATTATGCAAGGGCAACCTCCGCCGCCAGAGGGAGAAGAAGTCGTGGAGGAAGAAGGACCAATAGTTTCTCCACCAGATTTAGGTGCAATGGGTATGCCTGGAGGGCTGGGAGCGCCCGAAGGTGGTGCGTTTGCGCCCACTGGGGGCATACCGCCAGAGATCTTAGCGCAGCTTCAAAACCAGATGGGTGTCGAGCTTCCTTCCTTATAATGGGACACTCCCCTATAGTTATTAGGAACAATCTCGCAGAGAATTCCTTAGGAGGGGCTAGTGCCCGAAGAAAATGAAGTTGATATGGAATCCACGTATGTGGATGACCCTGAATCTTCAATAGATGTTCCATTGGAACCTGGGGAAACGTACACCATCAAGATAGATGGTGTCGAAGAACAGGTCACCCTTGAAGAACTTCAAAACGGCTACCAGAGACATTCGGATTACACCCGAAAGACTCAAGAGGTGGCCGCTGAACGTGACCGTTTACATCAGGCCGAACAAATAGTGTCTGCTTTGGAAAATAATCCAGAGGAAACACTTAGAACTCTGGCTCATTCTTTCGATTTAGATTTCGGAGGACAACCTGATTCTTCTAGTCAAGATTACAACTGGGAAGAAGAAGAAGACCCTACCGCCAAAAAGATTGCTGCCCTAGAAAAAAGAGTTGAACAGTCTGAAAGCGTCCGCAGACAGGAAGCAGTAGAGCGACAAGTATCGAACCTACAGGAAACATACGGCGATTTCGATAGCCGTGAATTGCTTAATCACGCTTTGCGACACAAGATTCCAAATCTTGAGGCTGCTTACACGCATTGGCGATTCGATGAGGTTAAAAGCACTGCTGACAAACTAACGAAGGAACAAGAAATTGTTTCTAAGAAACGGGAAGCAGCAGTAGTGGAACCTGGGGGGTCAACCCAAATGGGAACCGATTCTAAACCCACCTCAATTCCCACAAGTATCCGAGAAGCATTCGCTCAGGCAAAGGAACAACTAAGCACTTAACCTTTTAGGAGCAAACAAATATGGCTGGAAACGCCAATTTCGATCAAATATTGAGCACCACGCTCAATAACTATATTCCGCGATTAACGGACAACATTTTCAGTGCCCGTCCATTGTTTTATGCGTTGACAAACACTGGAACAATGCGAACAGTAAGTGGTGGCGCAAAGATTGTTGTTCCAATTATCTATGGAACAAACACTACGGCTGACCACTACTCTGGTTCGGAAACTATTGCCACGACTGCTCAGGCAGGTATTTCGGCTGCTGAGTATGACTGGGGACAGTACGCTGCAACGGTAACCATTAATGGTCTTGAAGAAGCCCAAAACAATGGTGAAGCACAGATCATTGACCTTCTCGAAGGCAAGATCTTCCAGACACAGGAAACCATTATTGAGAACATGAACTTAATGTTCTATCAAACTGGTCCTGGCGCTGGTGCTTTGGCTACTCGGTGGAACGGTCTGGAACAAATTGTTGACGGATCAGTCCTTACGGCCAACACCCTTGCGGGTATTGACCCTTCTGTAGCAGGTGACGACTTTTGGGCTTCGCAAGAAACAGCCTCTGGTGGTGTCGCTAGCTTGACTGCAGCAATGATGGCAACGATGTACAACGATTGTTCGACTGGTAATGACCAGCCGACAATCATCATCACGTCGCAGCAAGCGTATGAGAAGTATGAAAGCTTGCTGACAGGTCAAATGCGGTACACCGATACCGACATGGCTGACGCTGGCTTCCAGAACCTCATGTTCAAGGGTGCGCCCATCACATTTGATGGAGCCATCTCGACAGGGACTGTTGCTGCGGGGTCACAACCGATGTACTTCTTGAACACGAAGTACCTTCAGCTTGTACGACACAGTGATGTGTGGTTCAAAGCAACTCCGTTTGTACGCCCAACCAGCCAAGACGCAGTGTTCTCACAAATACTTGCGTACGGTCAGTTGACATGTTCAAACCGTGCCCGACAAGGGGTACTAACAGGGCTATAACCCACAAATGACGACGTGGGGGGCTTCGGCCCCCCACCATGTCACTTTTTTGAGGACTTATGCGAAACGTCAGTAGAGTAAATGCAACCAATCAAATTAGTTACTCAAAAAATTCGAGGTTATATGCTGACCCTGGGGAGAGGGGGAGAGTAGTCGCTGCTAGGTCTTCTCAGCATGGAAGTCGCAACGTAATAGAAGTTGAAGACTTCGGTGAAATTATGAAACCCACCACGAATAGTTGTTTAGCGATAGCTAAGTCTGGTGAACCTTGCAAAGCTCGTCCTGCTGGGGGAGAAAGCTTCTGTACTTTCCATAAGGAGTAGGTGTGAACATTGAGGATATGAGGTCTTACATTCGGGCTGTTGTCGAAATTGACAGCAGCGATATTTCGGATGTGGTCTTAAATCGTTTCCTTGGTGAAGGCTACGATCAAGTTGTTTACAGCGAGAAGCGTTGGCCTTGGTACGAGGCAGAAACAACATTTACCACGGTTGCAAGCACAAAAGATTATGCTTTGTCTGCCGTGGGTGCCTCTCTGAGTAATGGTTTAAGAGAAATTCAGGCTTTACGCACCGATGACCATATTCTTACGATGTTGGGTAGAGATGCTGCCGATGCGTCGTATCCGTTGGACACTGCAAGTAGCGGGGACCCTTGGTATTGGAGTTTCTGGGGGGACACTGCACGGTTGTACCCCACTCCTGGGGGTGGAGAAACTATTTATGTGCGTGGATACAAAAATCCGACTCATTTTGGAGTAAATACTATTGACGGGACTGGTCCTGATGATTTTCCTGAACCGTTCCACGTTGTAATCGCCACATACGGGATTAGTCGTGCTTACGACCAGCAAGAAGATCCCGATATGGCTGCTAATTATTTTGGTACCTTTATCAGAGAACTTGATAATCTCCGAGCCAGATATCTTGATGCTCCTGCTCCGCAACCGTTAGTGCTGAATGGTCGTAGATCTTCACGTTGGTTGTCTAGCAGTTATTTGCCATATCGTCTCAGATATTCCTGGGAGTAGATGATGGCGCGACCTGGGTTTAAGCTGGATATGCTTCAAGATTTTAGTGGTGGTTTGAACTTTCGTTCTGACCAGTTCAATTTGGCGTCTTCGGAGAGTCCTAAGATGCTGAATGTTGATGTGGACCCCAGGGGTGGCATCAAAATGCGGTTAGGGGTTAATAGAAGAAACTCAACTGCGTTGAACTCGAACGTCACTGGGTTGTGTCAATTCACGCCCGATGGGGGAACGGCCCGAGTTATTTGTTCGTACGGTACGACTGTTGCAGAGTCAGCAACTGATGATTTCACTAGCTTGGCTGGAGTTTCCGTCACCGATGGTGATCGCTTGTACGGCCAAACAACGAACTCTAAGTTTTATGGGGTATCAGGCACCAGTTCGTCATTTGTTTATGATGGATCATCAGCATTAAACCTTGCATCTAACATAAACGGTTCAGCAGGGAACTATCCGATAGCGAAATATACGTGCCATTGGAACAATCACGCCTGGGTTGCTCACACAACGGAAAGCGGTACTGCTTATTCCAACCGTCTTCGATGGTCGAAACTTGATGATCCTGAATCTTGGCGAGAATTTGATTACATAGGTGTCAACGTGGGAGAAAGGGGCGACGAGCTATCTGGTCTTGTTCCTTTTGCCGATCGAATGCTGGTATTCAAAACGAACAGTGTTTATGCGCTGTTTGGAAGTAGCACTGAGTCGTTTCAGTTGCACTCTTTAAGTCAGGATGTTGGTTCTGTATCCGACTCCTCACCTGTTTCCACTCCGTATGGGGTGTTCTTCTGGTACGACCGTCAAGGCGTATGGATGTACAACGGTGAACGGTTTGTTTGGGTGTTTGAGAAACTCATGCCAGCTATTGACGATGGGCGTCTCCAGTTCAATAGTCCCCCGCAGCTTGCTTGGTTTAAGAACCGTTTGTATGTCTCCATTGATTGGAGCGACACATCTTCGGCTGTTACCACTCGTCGGGTGTTGATATATGATCCGACGTTGGGTGAGACTGGTGCTTGGACAATGACCGATATCGACGCAAATGTCATGTTGACGTTTGCGCCGCCGAACGCTGCACAAAATCTTTTGGGTGGGTGTTCTTCTAATACTGGTCGAGTGATCCATTTGGAAGAGGACCTCGAAAGCGATATCTATGGGGCTACAGCTACCCATATTACTAGTTCGTATACAACCAGTTGGATGGTTGGCGGTAACCCTATTGTTCGTAAGCGTTGGGGTAAACCTCGAATTGTTGTGAGTTCTGACAATACAGTTGCATTAGCGGCAACCTTATACACAGACTATGACACCTCAAGTTCTAAGAAATCCATGAACTTCGGTGTGGAAACCCCCGTTACTGCGGCTGCTACTTGGGCTTTGTCGGCTGGGCCGACAGGCGGTACGGGTGTTTGGGGTGACGATCCTACGAATAGTATTTGGGCTGCTGAAACTAATACCGATATCACGAACATCGAGCGTCTACCCACACTTGGGACAGCGAAAGCTATACAAATGAGGATCGACGGTCCAACATCAGTTAATGAGGCTTGGGAAGTAAACGCTATGGCGTTTACATATTTGCACAGGAGATTACGTTAATGGCAACCTTTACTGCACCCAAAGGGGTAGCCGTTGCTGGTACTGCGATTATAGCGGAAGAGCACAACGAAAACTGGACGTACGTTAAGAACTGGTTGCAAGGTGTGGCGGGTGACACAGGTAACTATCCTGGTGTGGTTCAGGGAACTGGTGGGTCTGTTGTTGGTCCCTTAACTGTGTCTGGGACTGTGAGTCTTGGAACATCTGACGCCATGTATTTGAACAGTTCTCAGAATAACGTTATTGGTTTAGCTACTGGTACGAGTATTAATGGTGAAATTGCTGGGAACTGGTTGTTCGACCTGAACTATCGGGCAGGGGTAAGCGGTCTGTCTTGGATGGCTGATGTGACTACGCCAGCGGATCAAGCTGGCAATTACCTCAGCGAGAAGCGTCGTTATTCGGTGTACTCGAAACGTGCTGGAGAAGGCCAGACGACAGAGGTTGGTCGTCCAGCGGCAGAATACCGTTTAGTTATTGACGGTTCGATGGCGATTCGTGGTGACATTATTGGTTACACGAATTGGAATGACGACAGTGGTTCTTACGAATTAGGTGAAGGTACTCGCATCAACTGTCAATGGTTAAATGTTCGAGCGAACATAGACACTGGTGGCGATATTAGAGTTAATACTCGCTACGATTTTGCTCGCTTGTTCATGGGCAACGATTACAATGCCACGCCGCCTGCAGACGGCGAAGATTGGCTGGAATGGAACGATAACATCCATTCAAATCAAGCTGGATTTGGATTTCATATCCATGGATCATCTGCAACACCAGAAAGCGGTCGTATTCTCTCGATAACCAAAGACTCTAATGACTATATAGATATTCGTGCCCCTATCCAAACAGACGTTGGGGGTTCAACCCTTGCTGGTTGGCCTACGATCTCGGGAAGCGACGCAGTAATCACGGTAGGTTCAGGAGCAACACAACGTCTTGGAGTAACTTCATCATCAATCCGTTTCAAAGAAGATGTCGAAGACATGGACGTTGAAGATAACTGGACAAAGCTACGAGCTTTGAAGCCACGCACGTTCCGTTGGAACCGCGAAGTAGCTGAACGATCAAGCCTAGATTACGCAACCCAAACCCCAGAACCAGGGTTCATAGCTGAAGAAGTCCACGAAGCTGCACCAGACACCATTTTGTATGACGCTGCTGGTGATCCAATCGTGTATCGAGACAAGTCGATGCTTGCGATGCTTGTCAAAGCAGTGCAAGACATTGACAATCGGTTAGGGGCGCTTGAATAATGCCCACAGGAGCAACATACGTTCAGGACGTAGGTGGAGGAACAAAACTTATTTCCTATGCCGATGGACTCACCTATCAAGGTGTTTACTCATCTGGCACTGCCTACGCCGTTGGTGATGTTGTGTCTTACAACGACGGTTCCTATGTGGCACGGACAAGTACGACAGGTAATACTCCTGGGAGTACGGCGTACTGGCAAATAGTTTCTGGTGCGGGAGTCGCTGGTGGCCCTGGTCCCGCAGGGGCATCTGGCCCGTCTGGTCCTTCGGGTCCAACAGGTCCCTCTGGGTACACCATCCTGAATGGTGCGAGTGATCCAACGGCTGGTCAGGGTGTTGACGGGGACTTCTTTTACAATACGACTACGGACTATTTCTTTGGACCGAAGGCTGGTGGGACTTGGCCTGGGGGACTTTCGTTGGTTGGCCCGCAAGGTTCGACAGGCCCAACGGGGCCTAATGGTCCGTTGGGGCCAGCAGGGAACACGGGGAATACTGGTCCGACTGGCCCAACGGGGCCTAACGGTCCCGATGGCCCCGATGGTCCCACTGGACCACTCGGACCAACAGGCGGTACAGGTCCGACAGGACCAACAGGACCGACAGGGGACCCAGGTGGACCCCCAGGTCCGACAGGTCCGACAGGTCCAAATGGTCCCAATGGTCCTGACGGCCCGATTGGGCCTACTGGAATAGGAAACGGTTTGCTGGACGGCGGTCTGCCATCCAGCACTTATGGGGGAGTTTCCCCTGTTGATGCAGGAGGGCCGACGTAATGCCGTTGCAGATTCAGTTCAGACGAGGCACAGCCTCAGCGTGGACTGCGGCAGATCCGACACTCGCTGAAGGCGAGTTCGCTTTGGAGCTTGACACGGACAAGTTCAAAATAGGTGACGGTACGAC
>Ga0310342_100000222_pt1 | contig 29706 bp, 24 predicted proteins | sample S15DNA20500_MG_FD_206155 | JGI IMG/M metagenome (GOLD analysis project Ga0310342, IMG submission 206155) | Marine microbial communities from station ALOHA, North Pacific Subtropical Gyre - S1503-DNA-20-500_MG | ecosystem: Environmental > Aquatic > Marine > Oceanic | place: Pacific Ocean: North... | reverse complement strand
GTTAAGTTAAGCATCACACCCGTTCGAACACGGTAGCAATCCCTTGCCCTGCCCCGATACACATGGTGGCAAGGCCAAGAGTGACATCCCGATCAACCATCGTACGCAAGAGAGTCGTAGCAATCCGGGCACCACTGGCGCCCAGCGGGTGGCCAATGGCAATCGCGCCACCGCGAACATTCACTTTCTCAGGATCCAATTCCAAACCACGGATGCAGGCCAGGGCCTGGGCTGCAAACGCTTCATTCAACTCAACCAAGTCGATATCTGACTGCGTTAAGCCTGCTCGCTTGAGAACTTTCTTGGTAGCCGGCACCGGTCCAGTACCCATGATCGACGGTTCCACACCAGCGACTGCCGTGGCACGAATCTTGGCAATCGGCTCCAACTGTAATGATTTCGCTTTTTCAGCAGACATCAGCAACATGGCGGCTGCACCATCATTCAACGGTGAACTGTTGCCAGCTGTGACGGTCCCCATTCCCGGCATGAAGGCCGGATTTAATTGACCAAGCGCTGCCAGGCTCGTATCAGCACGAATGCACTGATCTTCCATTTGCACAGTGCGTCCACCCGATTCATCCAAACCATAAATGGGTACGATTTCCTGCTGAAAATCTCCGCGACTGGTCGCTTCGGCAGCCTTTTGATGACTCGCCAAGGCAAATTGATCTTGATCATCGCGAGAAATTTTCTGTGTCTGGGCCAGAAACTCAGCCGTGATTCCCATCATTAGCGCACCCTTTGAAGTCCGCTGAAACAATTTCGGATTGATGTCCAATCCATGGTCCATCGGTAAATGATGCATGTGTTCCAACCCACCTACAATGTGCACATCTTCAAATCCAGCCATGATCGCGTGCGTCGCCTGATTGAGTGCTTGCAGACTGCTGCCACACAATCGGTTGATCGTCACGCCACCGGTATGGACCGAGAGCCCGGACATCAGGCTGACATTTCGCGCAACGTTGAAACCCTGCTCACCCGTTTGCTGGGTATTTCCCATCACCACATCTTCAATCTCTTCCGGGTCAATCCCGGTACGCTCGACCAGCGCTCGTACACAAGCGACAGCCAAGTCATCACTACGAAACTGTCGAAAAGCACCACGCTCAGGATGAGCTCGACCGACCGGAGTGCGAACGCAATCGATGACAACCGACTGTTTCATCACGCTATCCTCATGGGATTCAAAAATCAGGGTTCAGAAGGCAGAATTTAAGGTTGGCTTCTTGGACACAACGTCAATTATCCAGAGATACCGTAAAAAGTTTTCTTCTCGACGATGATTCGATTCAGTAATTCCGTTGTTTGGAAACGGCCTCCAAGATCCTCCAGGGGTGCAAGCATCTTTTGTATTTTGTTGACGCCAATCTGATCGGCCCAAAACATCAAACCTCCCTTAAAGGGCGGGAAGCCCAAGCCAAAAATCAGGCCCAAGTCAATATCACGTGGATCGCGAACGATACCTTCTTCCAAAACACGGGTTGCCTCTAAAAACATGGGCAGGAACAACCGAGCCGTCAACTGCTCATGGTCAATGTCGATCGACGAACCAATGTATTCCTTCAATAGAGATCCGAGTTGGGGGTCTGGCTGAGCGCGCTTCTTACGGTTTTGATAGTTAAAAAACCCCGCACCACTCTTGCGACCAAGCCTTCCTAACTTGACCAAGGCAGGCAGAATTGGCGAGGATTTGATTCGATCGGGAAACGCCTCCCACATCGTGCGTCCAGCAAACGTGGCCGTATCGATTCCCACCATGTCGTATAACTCGATGGGCCCCATCGGCATACCAAACCGCTTGGCAGTTCGCTCGATTTGTGCGATCGGCACACCCTCGGACAACAGCTCTAAAGATTCATGCATGTAGGGAAGCAACAAGCGATTGACAAGAAATCCTGGTCCGTCGTTGACCACAATCGGAGCCTTGCCAATCCTTTTGACATACGCAACAGCCGAGGCAACCGTCTGGTCACTCGTCTGCTCTCCACGAATCACTTCGACCAACTTCATTCTGCGAACGGGATTGAAAAAATGAATTCCACAAAACCGTTCGGGATGTGCCAAATCGGCGGCCAGTTGTGTAATCGGAATGGTCGACGTATTCGACGCCAGAATCGTGTCCTCACGTAGTTTCGGTTCCAATCTGGCAAATAAATTCTTCTTAATGTCTGCGTTTTCAACAATTGCCTCAATGATCAAGTCACTCTTCACTACTTCGTCTTCCGAAGTCGTTCCGTTGACCAATGGAGCATATTGAACAATGCGTTCGGGATCCGCTCCCCGGGTTTGCTTGTTGTAAGACACTTCTTCAAGAACGTTACGTACACCAGAGGCCAAGGCCTCAGTGGTAACATCCGAAATCGTTGCCAAGATATCCCGTTTGACATTCGCAGCCGTGATTCCCGCGCCCATGATGCCGGCACCAATTACGCTGACCGACCCTATCTCCTCTGACTTGATTTTTTCGTCGGAAACACCACGGTCCTTTTTGTTCCGGTCGGTCAGAAAAAAGACATTCAAAAGTGCGGCATTCACGGGAGAACCGAACAACGCGGCCATGCCTTCGGCTTCCCTCTTACAAGCAGTATCAATATCATCGCCAGTCGATTCCACCATAACTTCCAACGCAGCCAGAGGTGCCGGATAATGACCCTTGGTCTGTGACTGAATGTAACCCGATGCGGTCGCTCCCAGGAATCCAAGTTCCACTGGAGAAATATCAACCGGTCCACTCCACTTCTGACGATCACGGAGATAATCACCCCGCTGTTGTTCGATGCGAATCATTTGGATTGCCGCATCCAATGAAGATTCTGGGGCAGTAACCTGCGAAGCTAATCCCATCGCATAAGCTGTCTCTGGCGAAATTGAGTCACCCGAGGTAATCATCTCCACAGCATTGCCAAGTCCAACAATCCGTGAGGCACGCGCCGTACCGCCCCACCCGGGAAAAAGTCCTAACTTAACCTCCGGGAATCCAAATTCCGTTTTCGCATGGCGGGAGAGTATCCGTCGGTCACACCAAATCGCCAATTCGGCACCCCCCCCCAGGCAAACCCCTTCAATAGCGGCTACGGTTACAAACGGACACTGCGACAGTCGTCCAAACAGTTTCTGACCTCTCCGGCAAAGGTCGATGATCTGCTGCTGCGAAATATCCAATGAAGTAGCAAATTCCCGCAGATCGGCACCCGCGATAAACGTCCCCGGCTTGCCTGATGTAATCACTAAACCGGCTAAATCCTTTTGTTTCTCCAGATAGTCTAAATGCTCCGAGAGCTCGTCGAGCACACCCCGGGATAAAACATTTGCCCCTTTGCCGGGCATGTCAAACGTCAGGACCGCAATGTCAGAATGGGGCGTCGTAACTTTCAGCGATGCTGCTTGCGACATGAGCGAGGTAACCTTATCGTAAACCTATCGGAAGTTCCCACTTTGGCCCGAGAAAGCACATGCTGGCCTCACCGAACATGTCAAGGGTAACCCAGGACGGCCTGCTGAGAAAAGGCCAGCAGTCAGGCTCCTGTGCCATTTCGTTTGCAACGTACTTTACATAGCAAGCGATTGTCCCCCCAAATTAACACCATTACCTGCCCATACCAAAACCGGGAAACAGCCGAGGTCCCATGGAACCATCGCCCAAGGGATTTCGGCTATCTGAACAGTGAGTGATTGAATGATTTTTCGAATACTGGCAATCTATGGATTGGTGCTGTTTTCCAGTGCCAGCACAACCGCTTCAACAGTCTCGGACAGCGATCGGTCCACTCCCCCGATTCTAGGTGGTGATTCCCCAGGTGAGACGATTACGGTCACGATTGTCATCGACTATGGTGACGGTGTTCAGAAACGATTCAAAAAGGTTCCCTGCACTGCAAACGCCACCGTTCTAGACGCAATGCACAAGACCATGCAACACGCACGTGGTATTAAATTTCGCTATCGCGGTTCCGGGGAAACGGCCCTGCTGATCCAAATCGATAACCTCAAAAATGAAGGTGGAAATGGTAAAAGTTGGCTCTACGAAGTCAATGGAAAGCTGGCAAGAAAGAGCTTTGCAATCCAGAATCTATCCAATCATGACACCATCTTGTGGAAATTCGATATCTACCGCTAAAATTACGGTTTTGATCCGCCCATGAGCAGGCTCATGGGCATCTTCGCATCCAAAGGAAACATCGATTTTAAGATTTTCCCAAATCAACGGAGCCCAACCTTGAACCAACGCAATCGAAACGAAATTATTGTTTTTCTTATGGCTATTATTCTGGGTGTCTGCCTGCGCATCTATTTTCAGGATCTACCTAACTTTGCTCCGGTCGCCGCCCTGGCATTGTTTGCCGGATACTTCTTCAGTCGTGCCTACATCGCAATCAGCGTGCCATTTTTAGTGATGGCAATCAGTGATATTTGGATCGGGTCCTACCATCCGATCATGATGGCGATCGTTTACACGATGTTGGCTTTGCCGGTCGCTTTGCGTGGAATTTTGCGACGCTGGTTCCAACTGCAACGAGTTGGTCAAGCCAGTAGTGTTCGACCTGCCCTGGCGCTCGTCACCTGTGGCATCGGTGCTTCGGTTTTATTCTTCTTAACAACCAATCTGGCTCATTGGGTTTTCTTCCCGGCCATGTATGAACGGAGTTGGTTAGGAATCGTTGAGTGTTATCTGGCGGCCATCCCATTCTTCAAATACACCCTGGCCGGTGACTTGTTCTTTGCCATCACTTTTTTTGGCGGGTTTGCAGTTTGGCCGCAATTTTTCCAAGCGAAACTGCCCGAAGAACAAGATTGGATTGCAACGTAAAGCCTTGCTACTTGGTTCTCTTTTCAAACCACGTTTTCCAATGCTTGGCCTTGGCTTCGTCCTTACTTTCTGAAGGCAACTGATCGGTGATATCTACACCAATCACTAAGGGAAGTGCCTCCAGCGCCACCCGTCTCACCATGGGGTGATCATCCAAAAGTACGATCAACGAATCAACGTAGGCGGGATCCGCAATTTGTCCGATGGCCTCGGCAGCTGCACGTCGTGTGTTTGCGTGCGGGTCATAACATAGCCGCTCGAGTGCAGTTGTTCCCATTTCATCGCCCAGTTTGACGAGACTGCATGCCGCCTCAATGCGAATGGACTTGTTGGAAGACATGAGTAGATCCTGAAGTGGCCGGCGATCTTCCATCACCCCCACATTACCCAACGCCTTGGCAGCTGCCCGCACAACCACCGAATCACCACTGTCTAGTAACTCGGTCAGTTTCTGGACATCATGCGGTCGGGCAAGCATTTCAAGGTATTTGCAGCCGCGACGACGTACGGTAGACGATTTTTGACTTAACGAGAGTAAGACAATTTCTTCAGCCACTCGGCGGTTATCTGATTGAATGGCTACCAGTAAATATTGCCAGACGATCGAATCTGACTCATCGACGGCCAATTCACCGATGCGGTACAGACTCAATTCCGAAAGTAAATCACGACGAGCACGTAAAGCGATCCGCCTTGCCGATTTGCGTCGTCGTTCCAGATCATTATCGGTCAAACCTTGAATTTCAGCGAACAACGGGTCAACTTTGGGCAACAGCCGATAAACATCTTCTGTAATTGATTGGCCATCGGACAACATCGACTTCTCTACCGCAGTCACGACCGACGACCCTAAAGAAATGAGCTGTGTCTGCAATTGTTCCCGCTGCTTAAGCCCTTCTGCCAACGCCAACTGCTTGAGCAATTCAATGGCCTCAAGAGTCGACTCATCAGCCAAAATTGGAGACGTGGGTGCTACCGCCGGTCCCTGGCTATTGAGTTGACCGCTCACCACACGAGAGGCTCCACCTGCGATCGTGTGAAATGAACCAAAGTCTTCCTGCCATTTCTTCTGCAATTTGTCGATAAGTGTTTTATGCGACTCACGATCCAGCAGTTCATTGAATTCTGCTGCTGGCGTCCAACGCTCCGACAACAATGAAATAGCCAAACGTACCAGCCGAGGTTCCAGTTTCGGCAAGGCAGGCATTAAGATCCTACCTGTCGATTCGAGTGGCCAGCGCCCTAACGACTGAATCATGCTACGACGGACCTCGCTGCTACAGTCAGCGAGTAACTTTGCAGCAATGTCGGCAGTTTTACCGTCTGAGTCGACTTCTAAAACCTCAGCCAAGGCCCGACGTACTTGCCACGAGCTGTCTTCGACTGCGGAATGCGCTACCGTGTGCTTGCCCCGCAACCCCAAGGCAGCGATGGTAGCCGCCCGGGTTTGCCCGGTACTTTTCTGAAATAGCTTTTCAAGAATCGGATCCGCTCGAGGATCCGCGATCTGCGCCAGTGCCCGGATCGCCGCAAGTCTCACCATCAATTCATGGTCCAAAAGTGAATTCTTTAGTACGTTAACAGCATGAACCTGCCCTGAAACGGCTACCGCTTTGACTGCCGCACAACGTACTTCCGCATTACTGTCTCCAACTAATACTTTTGCAGCTGAAGGCAGCTGCCCCGATTGATCTGTATGCCACACTTCCAATGCAGCAATGCGAACCTCTGCTGACGAGCTGTGCAACGCCGTTACAAACCGAATGTCGTCGGCGGGATGCTTATGGTACCTCAACCCCCACAATAACTCAGCGTGGAGTTTTGGCTGGTAGTGATTCATCTTGGGACCTTCAACCTGACCAAATTGATTGAAGAGCCCTTTCAAAAGACGAATCCGGACCGAAGAACTGTCCTCCAAGACGTCCAACTTCGCCATCTGCAATATCGTCTTGGGATCACGATCTGTCACAGGAAATCGTGCCAGGGCTTCGATGGCAGCCCTACGGAGATTGAGAGAAAACGACGGTGTTCGAGCAATTTCTACCAGCCACCTTTGCTGACCCTTCAGGCCCTGCCGGTTCATTCCGATACGAGCTGTTGCTACCAATTCCATATTGTCAGATTTTAAGGCCAGTGACCAATCAACACGCCAATGTAACGGACGAGACAGCAGCTCATCCAGAGATTCGTGACGCCAACGATAATTGCCTTCATCACCCAACTGGGGGACATCATGATTGGGAACCCAACCGTCCCCATCAGGTGATGTCAAAATCGTGACCAGGTCATCGGACAGCTGAGATCTCGCCTGGTCCAAATGGGTTTCCGCTGTTCCTGATGAGCCCAAATCCAAATAGGAATTGCCGCCATCTTCATTGTTGGACGTTGTCTCATCCGTGCCCTTGATATCCTTCTGGTGCTCGCCCGCATCCGAATCGCTTCCAGGCCAACGACGCCAGAGATTGTCGTTGGACGAATTCGCCGTATCGGGTTCCGATTCAGGGATCTCGTTACGTATCAGACCAACACATCCGGCGGACATCCAAGTCACAGCGAATAAAACAAGCATCCGTGGAACAATTCTTTGAATGACGAATCTCATTCTAAATCGGACAGTTAATTTCCTACTTCCCATAGACAAGCTTCAATAAGGGTATTTGAAATTTCGCTTGACCAACCCGCAGGTACATCACCGAGCCGGTCAAACCGCGATGAAAGCAAAGTGAATATCGATTCATCCGCAATCAGAAATTGCCTGACGCTTTTCGAAAGAATCGGCAGATACTACTCAAGTCGAACGGCTTGTTGCAAGACACAAAGAGCCCAGTAAAACGATGCATCGACTGCTAGCACATGGCAGAATTTGAATGTCCGCATAGAAACGGACGCTTTAAGATTCTCCTCACCACCCTTTAAATCTAGTTGGATCGACCTCGTTCAATCTCGTCGACAAGCTTGCAACGTTCTGGGTGCTCGCACAAGAACACAATTCCTCGATCGACCTTAGCCGCCAGTTAGGACTCAGAAAACTCCAAATCCACCTCTGCCGCATCGTTCTCCGACGGGGCCGCGGCATCTGCTGCATCGACATCAATTGAAGCATCCGCTGGCGTCTCAACCTCCTGGGCCGGAACTTGGCTCGCTGTTAACCGCTTGAGTTCTTGACAACCCTTGCGGATGTCCATGATCACTCTCCGTAGATCACTATTGGGCTTACTACAATTGTCCATAAGCGTATTGATCACAGCAACGATTTTCTCAATTTGCTTCACCTCACCCGTATCACCGACCGCGCGAAGGCCTCCCTTCTGGTCAACCCCTACGAACCCAACATAGCTGGCATACAAATGCCATTTGAGATTGTTCAGTGAAATCTCCACTACTGGGGAATCGAACGGATCAGCCTGCGAAGATACCTGATTGTCTTCTGGTGTTTCCTGAGTTGCTCCCTGCTTCTGCTTCAACCGTATCGCTTCCTGTTCACAAGCCGCAATCGCTAACTGGGTAAACTTCGTCGTCAAGTCATTCGAAACCTGCCCCAAGACCTCAGGCGAGGCCAACTGTACCAATGCCGCAGTCGCCGAACAGCGTAATCCCAACGGTTGTTCTTCATCAGAAATGATTGCTAGTAATTCCTTGGTTACCGCCCCTTGGTTGTCTTCCGACTTCAAGAGGGCCAATATCTGAATCGCTTGCCGCTGCATCCATGCGTGTCCACCCGGTGATCGATCAGAGGGACACTTGGCCACAACAACTTGCAGCAAGTGACTCGCAAGCTCAGATTTCACACCCTGTGGAATTGGGGATCCTCCGGAGGAAAGGCTGTCTAATTCAACGTGCCTTTTAGTCCCAATCAGGCCAGCCACTCGAACTGCATCAATTTGATCAGGGGAAATCACTTCTCCAACAATAAATTCCAATTTAGCATGCCATGCTACCGGCAATGACTTCGTACCTCCACGCACGACTAATTCACGTTGGTTCAAATCACCAATGATCAACATCGCGTTATAGCGAACTGCCGGGTGGTAGTTGTCTTTGACCACCTTCGACATATAGTCAAAAACGAGATTGTTCAATCGTCCGTGAACAACTTCATTTTTTGCTGCGATTCGTAAGTCTTGGTAAAACTCATAACGCCATTCTGACAATTGTCCCAACGGATTGGGAACTGTGTCAGCAATTGGCTCATAACGCGTCATGCGAGGCAAGATGAAAAGATTGTACCACTTGTCAAAATTCTCATTGACAGGGCTGCGGCCGACCAAAATCCGATTGATATCGTTGCGGAGTTTCATCCGCTGGGAACGGTCTTGAAGAAGAGACGTTGGAACGCGGTCCTGTTTATAGGCCTCAGCGTTCTGTTGAGCGTTAGCCGCTTCAGAGAAAAACCCGCACGCCAACAGGACAAAAATAAACAAATTTCGAGACATGACCATTCCGAATGAACCTTAAAATACTATTCTGCCTACTTCTAGCATATTCGCAGGTCCACGAAACTGTCAAATCAGCCAGCCATTCTGGCTATTCCGAGTCGACCGTCACTTTTTCCATCGTGTCACCCTCCTGGACAGCGTCGACGACGTCCTGGCCCTCCAAGACACGGCCAAATACCGAATGCTTTCCATCCAACCAGGGTGTGGCGACGTGGGTGATAAAGAATTGAGACCCGTTGGTATTGGGCCCCGCATTGGCCATGGACAACACACCTGGGCCATCATGCCGCAAATCATCGTGAAATTCATCTTCGAACTGGTATCCGGGCCCCCCTGTTCCTGTACCCTGCGGACACCCCGTCTGAATCATGAAATCTGCGAGTACTCGATGGAATTTTAATCCGTCATAAAACCCATCGCCAGTCAACTTTTCGAAGTTGGCAACCGTATTGGGTACCTTGTCACTGTAGAGTTCCAAACGAATGGTACCCCGATTGGTCGCAATTGTCGCGGTTTTCATACAAACACTCGCTGTGCTAGGGTCACTTTTTCGACCGGGAGAACGACATCGACCAGGCCAATCCTAGTCCAATAATGATTCCTGTTAAGAGCGCTCCGAGCGGGATTCCAACATCAAACAAAGTCATGTGAGCCAGCATAGATCAAAATCTCCATGTTAGGGTGGGAAGAGTGTAATTTATCGGATCTTTGGCCACCTTGACAACCACCAAAAGGGACCTTTACCAACCGATTGAGGAACAACATCAGGCAGGGGCGTTTATTTGTCACAAGCGTCACAAGCTGCTCTCGGTACTTTTTTCCAGAACGAAAAGCCAACCCTGTGATCTCTAACGCCGAAATGCAGTCACCGCAGTGGCTTGGAGTTTGTAGATCGCCCAAGTATTCCCATCATCACCCTGAAACGGTTCAATCAACAGTAACCCCGTCGCAGAAATCACCTTATCAGTATATTTCGTGTTGATATCCTCTTCCACCTCGACATGAACAAGATGGTCTGCCTGCCCCCCTGGGCCGAACTTACATTCCGTATTACGTAGCAATACGAAATCACGAAAACCCTCTTGCTGAAGCACACCCGCATCCATGTAGCCACTGATCCTGACAACCTGGCCATCGAGCTCCCTGGCACGTTCGGTCAACATGAAAGGACGAAAAACTTGATCGGATTCCATACCCAAATTGAGATCGGCAAAATCGATCTTCTCAATATCATTCACATCTTTGTCACCCGCTGATGAATCAGAACTCACCGTCGTGGTGACAGAATCTGGATCGGCCAACTCGACCGCGGTTACTTCAGTTTCCTGTGAATCAACATCATCTAAGGAATCCTCTAAAGATGCTGATCTGGATTGACACCCGCAGTTGACTGAGATGCAAAGCATTATCACCCAAAACACACTGGCCACACCGTTGGTCATATCATCCTCCAAGCTTCGATTCGACATCCGCACGACTGTCAATGTGCATTTCACCGCACATAGTCCGCGTCCAGTTGATAATACACGCCTCCCACTCCGTTGATCGGCTTCAGCTGTGTGTCGACTTTGAAAGTGCCTGCAAGTTTTCTTTTTGTGTACGAAAAATGCGTGGTCAGGCCATCACGCAACTTGACTTCAATCATGTCAGTCAGCTTGGGATTGCCGCCAAAACAGCAGGATTTCATATCGGGGACCAACACAAATTGTCGAATACCTTCCTTCTGACCATCTGGAAAAACGTAACCCTTAATGAATATCTGCTTTCCATTCAAATCAATTGCTGATCGAGGCACCGGCAAACTGGAAAACTTGTCTTCAGGTTGAAGCATGCCAAATGAGACTCGGCGGTATCCTTCTGGTACTTCAAAAGCGTAGGTAACCACGTGATATGCCGATCCGCCAAAAAGTATCAAAGCACACAACACGGTTCCAACCATGGCCATGGGACCACCACTTAAATGATCAGAATTCCGACGAATATTGCCAAGCGAGTAAATCCCAACAAACAAGCCGGTTCCCGGAATCACTAATAGGGTCGGGCCAATCAGTGAGAGGAGCGATAGAAAAGCGAGTACCAATGTCGCAACGGCACTGGCACTGATTGCCCGATATTGCTTCGTCTCATCCATCGCCGGACTCAGCTCCACACTCATCGGCGATACACCTCATAGTCGGTCCTAAGCCCGCCGGAGAATCATCCAATAGACTCCCAATAATATTGCACTGGCCAAAAACTGAATTCCCAGCACAGTTGCAACCCCGGGAGCACTCGTCCCACCATCCGGACTCGAGTCCGTCATAAGAAAATCACTCTCTGGTGTATAACTGGCCAATGGTTCCGATCGGGCGACCTCGCTTACGCCGGTTCGATTCTCTTCACTGATTGACTCAACAGCGTCCTTTTTAACTTCTTCGACAGTCGTTATCTGCACTTCGCCACCGCTTTCCTGTCCAATTCCTTGTGACTGGGTCGCACGTGCTTCGGTCGCCGCCTCCGGTTCCGTTTTCTTGTCTTCCGTCGGCGAAAACGCCTGCGCTCGACGGTAGGATTCTGGATCTAATTTCGACAACGCTTCCAGGTGGGTCTTCGCCTCTGGCAACGGACAACGCCGCAAAAAGTTGATGACCGGTACACGAACCCAACTATTTTCATCTGTAGAATCCTTAAACAACTTCACTAACTGCGGCACTACCGTCCAGTCTTCGTATTTAGCCAAATCTGGAATCACCAAATCCGCCAAATCGGGTCGCAGTAAAATTAATCGCAACGATTGGACCACTCGTTCTCGTGGAATCTTGTCCGCCTGGCCAGCGTGGAAACGTAATGCCACGATAGCACCATAAATGTGCGTGTATTCGGCATCCTTATTGGTCAACAACAGCTCTTCAATCAACGGTAAACCTTCCGTTCCCACCAGACTTAAATAACAACCAATCATCGCATCCATGGCAGCCTTAATTCTGCGATCATCTGAACGAATCATCCCCTCTAACAAATCGGCATCTTCCCGAGCACCGCACACTCCTAGCAACGTCAAATACAAACGTCGACGAGTAGTCGGGAGTTCCGTGTCACGAATCCACGCTACCAGTTGTTGACGGTCCATCTGATCTTTCAACGTCTTAATCTGCTTGTAGGGCGTCTTGGCAAATTCGTCATAACTATCCCGGGCCAGCATTTCCTCTTCATCTTCAAGATAATCTTTAAAAAATACCAGTCGCTGGTTCGCATCCTCTGGCAATTGTATAACCTTGGCTAGATAGACTTGAATACGATCTGAAATTTTGATTGGTATCGTCCAATTAAGTTCCGGGGGATCCAAGCCAATCAACAGGAACTTGTCTCCTATTTTGTCCTCACCCACATAATCGACTTCAAGCAGTTGGGCTTGAGATTGTTTCTCTAAGTGTTGGTTACCCTTGAGCGACTCAATCACTTCGAATTGAGCTTTGAATGATGAACTGTCATTAAAACCCAACGTCGAAGTGGCTTCCGTTTCAGCAGGAGGTGGAAGTTGTTTAAGCGCTACAATGACGGCGACGTCCGCAGCACCAATTTCCTCACTAAACGTCAAGGCCGAAGGAGCGCAAAACGGACAGGATCTCGCATTCTGACCTGCACTGTTCCAAACCAGCAACATCATAATGGCCAAGTACCATTGCGTTTTCATAGCAAAACTCCACTCTCGCTTGAGATGCAGAACCGTACAGGCACCTGCCACCAATGCCGATACGATTCACGGTTGACTCAACCACTTTAAACAACTACTCGATATTCTACGTAAATTCCCCACTCCCTGCACCCCTAAGGTTCCATCTTACTGTCCGGTTTGCAGGTACTCTTATCAAGGGCTGCTATTGAGTGCCTTGGCCACATCTGTCCGATAGGCTGTTAAAGCTGGCCAAAAACCGACTAGAATCGCCAAAATAATCAATCCCGGGATTAACACAAACTCGGACGGCATTCCCAGTTCAACTTTCAAAATTTCAATCATGATCTCTAGACGGGGTGTCAAGTCAAAAGGACTGACCAGGACGCCTGTCCGCTCTTCAATCAGCGGACCCAACAATCCAATCAATCCATGACCCGCCAACCAGCCGATAATTCCCCCGCCCAATGACAAGATAACCGATTCCCACAATACCACCTGCATCACCACTGCTCGGCTTGCACCCAATGCGCGCATGACGGCAATCTCATGGCGACGTTCACTCATCGAATTGTAGATGCTTACCAGAATGCTGACTCCCGATACGATGCAAATCAATACCGTGATCGCAAGTAACACTTTTTGAACAGGCCTCACGATCACTTCGAACAAACTAAATATCTCGCCAATCGGCAACGCTGCCTGCATCGTAGGATCTTCGTCGATGACACTTTCCAGTCGAGGTGTAACCAGCGCATTGACAGTGCGTACCAAAACTGCTGTGACACGGCGTTGGCGAAAAGGCAATGGCCGATACTCCAAAGAAACATCGGCCAACGGATTGACACTAGCTGAATCCGAATCGGATCTTCCTGAAGCACCTGTTATTGATGTGGAAGTTTCCTCCAGACTGGCAGTGGGCTCGCTGTCTTCATCGATTGGCTCGGCATGTCCATCCATCAAATAGAAGCCTTCGATGTTGACAAAGACAGCCCGATCGTTGGGTGTGCCCGAAGGCGCCAGGATGCCAACAATCGTAAAGGGGTGTTCGTCGTGCAGGTCGCCTTCCGGATCACCGTGGCGTGCTGAAACCTTTTGGCCTAATTTGAGATTGTGCTCTCGAGCCACTGTGGATCCGGCAATGCATTCGAAATAGCCGTGTTCTTCACTGTAAGTTTTGAAATTTCTGCCTTCGGAAAATGTATATTTGCGATGCTCCTCCGGATCGTACTCGAAATCCTCAAACATTTGACACGTTGTGCCCACCAGCCGAAACCGACCGAAGTAGTCACCCAGACAAAGCGGGATTGCAAATTTTTTGAGCATGTGAAATCGACCGTCACGCTCCAACGGCGGTTCGTCCGAACGGATCTCTTGTCGATAAGCAGCCGACTCTTCAATACTCAAAAATTCTTCGTATTGATCGTAACGAATGTTTTCGATTGGCTTGCTGAGGTAATAAACCGAGTTGAGAACCAACTGCAAGCTTCCCCCTGGAAACCCGACAATGACGTTGTAACCAAGACTCGAATTATTTCGAAACGATCGCTCGACTAACCCGTGAATTAACAACACGGCAACCACCAACGTCACTCCCAGAGCCATTGACAAGGCCGTCAATGTGGAAGCAAGACCACGCCGCTGAATACTACGCCAAGCAATCCGCCAAAGGCTCATGGCACACCCGTCACTGTATTATCGTTGCTGCTGAGATCTCCCTGCTGGGTTTCAGCTGTGGCTCGATTGATTTCTTCAAGTCGGACAGTACGGCTGAATTGGCTGGCAACCTCCATCGCGTGCGTTACCATTACCAAAGTCACGTTTTCTTCACTGCATGTCTCACGGATCAACTCGACAATTTGCTTTTGGTTGCCCGGATCAACGTTGGCCGTTGGCTCGTCAGCCAGCAGCAACTTCGGCCGATTGGCCAATGCTCGAGCCACCGCAACTCGCTGTTGCTCACCAACTGACATCGCCGTTGGCTTGTGAGTCATGCGATGCCCTAGTCCGACTCGTGTCAACAGCCGCTTTGCATGCTGAGCATTCTTTCGTTGCCGCGCGAAAGTCATTCCCAACATCACGTTCTCCAGAGCAGAAAAGCCGGGTAATAGATTGAATGTTTGAAACACATAACCAATCTTTTCTGCACGGTAGCGATCGCGCCCTGACTCCGAAAGTCGCTGAATATCCAGATTATCAATCATGACTTTGCCAGCATCCGCCCGACTGATCCCGGCAATCACATACAGCAATGTCGTTTTTCCACAACCACTTCGCCCCAAAAGCACCATTTGCTCGCCGGTCGCCACCTGGAAATCAGCAATATCGAGGATCGTAAGAATCTCTCCATTGGGTTCGATGTACTGTTTTTTTACATCTTTGAGATTCAACATGTCTGACATTACAAGAAAAAGAAAGTGGGAATTCTTATGTCGTTCGCTGTTAGTTCAAAACTCAGCTGTTCGTAACCGATTAACCTACTCGGATCTGTCACCAGCGCAAAGTCCGATCGAATCATTCGACATCACCAGAACCAATACGATTCTCTGGCTGTTAAGTTGAAGAGGTTCTCACACAGGCCATTTCCTAAACAAAGAAAATGTTCCAGATACTCCAAAATAGGCCCGTTTAACCGTCTATTTAACAATAATTCGCTGAACTCATCGAGATTGGAACCGCTGACACTTTCCAACAGAAAGCCAACAGCAGCTAAAGAGCCTGAGACGACGTTGCAATCTCGATTGAAAAACACCAACATTTATTGCATCTTCGCCGGGTTTATTCTAAACATTGTTTTCAAGAATCCACTTTTTAAAAATGCAGTCGCTCCCTGGAAACCATCGTCTTCTAAAGCCAACCAACGAATGTCCAAACATTTCACATCCTTGGTAGAATGAGAGTCCACGACAATGACCCTGGTTCATGACACGTTGATTTCCCCACTTCGGAAGATACCGTAATGGCAATTTTGGTAACGGGTGGAGCCGGTTTTATCGGCAGCCATATGATCGAACTGTTACTGTCTAAGGGCAAAGAACCCATCGTTTGCCTCGACAATTTTAATGATTATTATGATTCACGGTTAAAACGTTCCAACATCAGCAATTTTATAAACGACCAACAGGTGACCATCGTTGAGGATGATTTTTGCAATGTGGGACCAATGCAAAAATTATTCGACCAACATGACATTCGTTCGGTTATCCACCTGGGCGCCTATGCAGGTGTCCGTGCCAGCGTTGAATCTCCCCACATCTATCAACATGCCAACGTAGCCGGAACGCTGGCTTTGCTCGAGGCAGCTCGACAACACAAAGTACAACGTTTTCTTTTAGCCTCCTCATCCACCGTGTACGGACGAGGAGCGAATATTCCCTTCCAGGAAGACGCGCCGTTGGGCATCCCCATGAGTCCCTACGGTGCAACCAAGCGGGCAGCAGAATTACTGGGACTGACTTATTTTGATTTACATCAGGTTCCGGTTGTCTGCCTCCGCCCTTTCAGCGTCTACGGACCAAGGTTACGTCCCGATTTGGCTTTGACAATTTTTGTACGGGCTATTGCTGTCGGCACTCCAATTCCTCTTTACGGAGATGGATCGATTCAACGCGATTTCACGCATGTGACGGACATCTGCGTTGGCCTGAACGCTGCGTTGCACGCCGACAAGGTCGTTGGTGAAACAATCAATCTTGGGCACAGTAAACCTGTTGAGATGAAGCTTCTCATTGGGATGCTTGAAGATGCCATGCAACAAAAAGCAAACATCGAGTACCGACCGGCACGACCTGAAGATCTACCGATCACATTTGCTGATCTCAGCAAAGCAAGCCGACTCCTGGGATACCAGCCTCAGGTAAAACTGGAAGAAGGTCTGCGGGACTACGTCCATTGGTTTCGCAAGACAAGCCTGATTCAATCGACAAAATAGGGGTCTGTGGTCAGACGACCGATGTGAGGGTGAGGACCACATTGCGTCCACGCAGGAGTGATTCAACCGGATCGGCCTGTCATAACAACGCGCAAACCTTTCCTCTGCCACACAGGGCCACGGATCTCCGTTATACTGAACAGGTAACCTCAACGATTGTCTAGGAGACGAATGTAATGCATTTGGAACGCTGCTGGTTCCGTCGAATCTGTCTGTTAAGCCTGGCATTATCACTGCCTTGGCTGGTCAATCTTCGGCACGGAGATGCACAACCGGCGGAACAAAAAGACAAAAAGACAAATTCCAAAGAATCTTCCAACGATTCGTCATCTGCTTGGAAGCCGCTGTTTGACCACAAAACATTGGCCCCTTGGAAAAGTTGTAAGTTCGGCGGTGAAGGCGAAGTTGCTGTCAAAGACAACGTTTTGGTTCTTCCCTTTGGCAACCCAATGACAGGAGTCGTCTACGAGGAAAAATTTCCTACCGTCAACTACGAAATTCGTGTCGAAGCCATGCGTGCCAAGGGAACCGACTTTTTCTGTGGAATGACGTTTCCTGTCAAAAAATCTCATATCAGCTTTATTGCCGGAGGCTGGGGAGGAACCGTCATCGGACTTTCCAGTATCGACTCGTTTGACGCTTCCGAAAATGCGACGACAGATTATTTCAAGTTCAAGCAGGACAAGTGGTACAAGATTCGTGCTCGGGTAACGTCAACTCATATCCAAGTCTGGATTGGTGACAAGCAGGTGGTTGACCAGGACTATCAAAACTCCGACATCGATACACGAATCGAAATGGAACTCTGTAAACCACTTGGGTTTGCCACTTGGCAAACCGAAGGCCGACTGCGAAATATTGAATATCGAAAAATCAAGCAGCCTTCGTCCAAGTGAGTCACCATCGGCGTGAGTGACCCGTAGCCGTTTTCAAAAAAATGGCGAGCGACCACGAAAACGTGCAAATACCGTTGCGATTCGCGACCCGACAACGACCATCTACCCTTGGTACTGCCTGTGCAGCCTGCACCGTTGAACGGGAATATAACGGTATAAATCGCAAAACCGGTACCATCATAACACGCAATCCATCTCGAACCACGGTAGCAACTTCAGTTCATGCTCAACGGGCGTCGATGTAGTCGATAAAGAGGTTCACACGGTTTCGCTTCGACTACCAAATCGCTTAGAGGAAAGCAGGGATCCAATGTGGAGAGCATTCTTCCTGGCTATGGGAATTTCCTTGATCATCATCGGCGCGGAATGTCTGGTCGTTGAGCAAGTCGTACTGGCAGGTGAAGCGCAAACAGGTATTATCAAAAGTGAACCTGTCAATGGAAACTCCAAACACACTGGAAAAAAAAGGATTCTATCCCCGCCCGACTGGGCACCCTGGAGCATGATTTCGGCCGGTGCGGTGGTGATTATCTATTCTTTCACAATTCCGGCACGAGCCCGACGTTAAGTCGCCACTACGGGCTGGAAGATGACGAGTTACCTTCGCGAAAAGATCGCAGGTACTGTCGCACATGATCACGCTGCTTGCGTGGCAAACGCTTACCCGCTAATGGGTCTGCGTCATCTGATTTCGCCGAACTGAGTTCCATTTTGAGCTCTTCTAACGCCTTTCCGCTGATATTCGGTCCTGATAGCTCGCCAACAATGACGCCTCGTCCACCCCGTTCAGGGTCCGCACCCGACTGAGTGTCGTAGAACTTGGCATCCATTTTTTGCTCTGCACGATCGCCTGCACCACGCTCCCCTCCCAAGCCCTGCCCCAGGGATGCTGGGGGCGTTCGTTTTCCCAGGTTCCCCTGGCAAGACTTGCATCCTTTCCCATTGCATTTTCCACAGGACATTGCATCTCTCGCCTGGACTAGCTGATCGAGCGCACCATCAAGCATCGCCATTTCTTTTGAGTCCTGGGTCATCCGTTCCAGATCAGATGCCAGGCTCTCCAACTGATCCATCGCCGTGGCAAGCGATTTGGCCGACACCTTACTAGAATTTCCTTCACCTTCTCCTTTTTTGCCATCCAGACATTTTGAACAAAGCTTGAGCTTCTCAGCCATCTGTTCAAGACGATTCATCTGAGGCTCCGCCCGATTCATCTGGTCAAGTCGGCGCTGTAGCTGATCGGCCTGATCACGATCCCCCCGACGCTTCAGCTCGTCAATCTGCCGCCGGAGCTCACGTCGTGCCTGTAGATGGGCAGCAGCCAACTGGTCAAGCCTCTCGCTCAGCTGTTGCATTTGGTCGGCCAATTGCTGTTGTTGCTCAGCACTCAGCCCCCCCTGTTCAAGCTGTGTTTTCAGGTTTTCAATTTCTTTGACTGCCTGGGTGAAGTTGCCATGCTTGATCGCCTTGGACAAGTTGTCGGCTGGCCCCCGCTTGAGATTCTTGAGTCGATCAAATTGCTGCTGGATCGCGTTGGTATCTCCCAATGCCTCACGCCGTTCTTTCAATTCCTTGGAAAGGTTACTTAAGCCGGCTAAAGAATTGCGTCGATTCGTCTTTTGACTTTCAGAAAGTTGTTCCAGACCATGTTCCAGCTTGTCAAATAAATCCTTGGCATCCTGCAAACCAAGGTTTTCTGCCATTTGACGCCGCTGCGTCAATTGTTTTTTTAATTTCTTTGTCGAATTCTCAATCCGTTTGCGTTCGACCATTGGTGAAACCTTGGCATCTGCTGTCTGGTCTTGTTCAGCATTGGGCAAGAATGCCAATGCAAATGCCACGACCCCTGGTACGATCGGCAAAAACAATCGCCAACTCAGCTTGAAAGGAAATCGCGACAGTACATCAATCCTTTCCACATTGCGGACCGCATCTTGCAGCAGAGCTTGTTCAGCTGCACCCCCGCTGCCATCGAACCGATCGACACCAAGGGCCAGTACACTGGAAACCCGCTCTTTTAAACCGAATCGGTGGTCAATCTCGATCGCGGCGTCCAACTTCCCACGACGGGTCATCCACGTCCAAATTCCAGCCGAAACAACGGCCAATACAATGGCGCCTGCCAACCATCCGTTCATCCAATCGATCCAGCTGATCTCAAGAATCCAGAACTTGGGAACCACCAGAGCAACGAGCGCAATCCACAAGGCAGCAAATAACGTCCAGGGCAATCGGCCAAGAAAAGTCTGTACCCAAAGCCGACGGTAGGCACGTCGAACCTGGCTTTCCAAATGATTGAATTGTTCAATCAAAGACACGATGACATCCTCGATTAGAAACAGGACTCCTTAGCACATTATACGTCTTTCGTCTCGCTGGCCACCTACAGCAATGACCGATAGCTACGAACCAGCAATCAAGCCTTAAAATCAGCTAGTCGAACAAATGCGAGTCGATTACAATAAGGCTATATTTTACAGGGACTTGGAGCAACGCTGTCTCCAACATTCACCCCTTGTAGTTTGAGCAGATCGACGTTTTGTCCCCACAGCCAGTAAGACGGCCAGCGTCCTTTGCGGTTGAGCAATGAATATGGCAAACTCAACAACGTCAAAAGAACCCTGCCCGCTGCCTGCACCTCAGGAACGGCCCAACGCGGCCATCATCATCTTCGATGGACAGTGTGGGTTTTGTCGTGGTCAGGTGGAACGTTTGTCACGTTGGGATCGCACCAAAAGCCTGGCGTTTTTGTCACTCCACGATTCTGAGGTCAGCAAACGGTTTCCTGATTTAACGTTCAACCAACTCATGGAGCAGATGTACTTGGTGGACACCAGGGGAAACCGTCACGGTGGTGCTGCTGCGTTCCGCTACCTGTCCCGTAAATTGCTGCGACTTTGGTTCCTTGCACCACTGATGCACATTCCAGGCTCTCTCTCCATCTGGCAATGGCTCTATCGAAAGATTGCCAGCCGACGTTATCGCCTGGGTGACCAGTCAAACTGCGATGAGAGCAACTGCAAGGTGCACTTCTGAGTCAGCTACTCTTCGATTCGATACAAATGAGTTTTTGTCCGCAGATAAAGCGCGTTCCCCAGGGCAACGGGAGATGCCATCAACCCTGACTCCAAATGGTTTTCAGCCAGCAACTTAAATTGATTTCCCGGCTCAATGACCAAGGTCATTCCATCCTGATTGCACAAATAGATGCGCCCGGCAGCATAAAGCAGTGAAGCTGAAAACTCGCCGCCAATCCGCTGTCGCCAAACGGTACTTCCATCCAATTTGTCAACACAAGAGACGACCCCACCATCGGTACAGCTGTAGATCAAGCCGTCCACTAATACGGGGGAACTACGCTTGGGAATATGTTTTGACAACCTCCAGAGAATTCGTGGCTGATCACCCACCGTAGAAACAAGAGGGTCCACTGCCAACAGTTCGGTCTTGCCACTGCCCGAATTGATAAAAACATTGCGACCATCAAAAAGAGTTCGTACGGCAGTGGAATGTCCGTCATAAGGGATTTGCCAAATCTCGTCACCCGTATCGGGTCGATAAGCATACACGGCTTTCGAAGCAGGACTGATCAATAGCTTCTGTCCTGCAACTTCGATCGAAATGGGCGTATTGAACCCTTTTCGATAATCACCTTTGGCGATTGGTTTTCCGTCCTCACCCAAGTCGCGATAATCGGTGGACCGTTGAGTTTTCCATACTGTTTCGCCGGAGTCTTTGCGCAGTGCTACAATGTATTGATAATCAGCACCGTCCATGTGTGTGATCACCAGCTCACCTGACAGAAAAAGTGAGGATGCAGGGCCCCGAAAGTGATTGCAGGTCAAATCGCGTCGTTCCCAAATCACACGGAAGTTCACCGTGTCCAGGCAAGCAATCCCGTAACTTCCAAAACTCACATAAACTCGCCCTGCTTCAATCGTCGGTGAGGGGGATGCGTAGCAATTCAGATCATTTCCCAGCGGTCTTGGTGAGGCAACGTCAAACAGCTTGCGGTCCAGCAGAACTTTTCCAGTTTCCCGATCCACACAAACTACATACATCTCTTTTCCATTGGCCAACGCCGTGGTCAACCAAATCTGATTGCCAAGAATAACTGGCGTCGCCCAACCGTCGTCATGAATCTTTGTTTTCCAGCGAACATTGCTTTCTTCGGACCAGGCAAGAGGGACCGTGGGCACAGCCGCATGTCCATTGCCGGTTGGCCCCCGATATTCCGGCCAGGATTCGCTGACGGCAGCTGAAGACCAACAAAGAAAAACCGTGGTAAGGAGTAAATTCATAGCTGGAGATTGACCGTTGAGGTTCGAGCGGTTGGACAAATACTGGACAGAATTCAATAGGATAGATTCCGCTCCGGACCGGCGTCTCTCATTGAATCCCTGGTGCGTTCCTGTCTTTGCCATTAAAAAATAATTGATTTGCTGATGATAAGATAATGGACGTGAACTGACAAGAATCATCCGCTACAATCACAACCCCGGCTTTGGACAAGGCATTTCCAATCAAAAAGGAGCAAAACATTGCACATCCGTTGGGGAATTCTCGGTGCCGGCGATGTTGCCGAGCGACGGGTCGCTGACGCAATTCGGCGCCATTGCGACAGCCAGCTGGTTGCTGCCTGTCGGCGAAACCCAAAAAAACTTAAGGAATTCTGTGATCGTTTTGATGTCCCTCGCGCCCACACGAGCGACGCAGCCTTGATTGCTGATGACCAAATTGATGCGGTCTATGTCGCCACGCCTGTCAGTTTTCACCGGCCCCAAACAATCGCCGCTGCGCAGGTTGGCAAACATGTACTTTGTGAAAAGCCGATGGCGATGTCGGTAAGTGAATGTGATGAAATGATCGACGCGTGTCATCATCACCAGGTGAGACTTGGCGTGGCCTACTACCGTCGCTTTTACCCTGTCGTATCACGAATCAAACAGTTAATTGGCGACGGCGAAATTGGAGAGGTACTTACCGTTTCGGTGAGTTGCGCCACGCATTTTGCCATGACGTCACAGGACCAGGGCTATTGGCGAGTGCAACCCGAGCTGGGTGGTGGTGGATCGTTGATGGATATCGGCAGTCATCGTATCAATCTTCTTTTGGACATGTTTGGCAAAGTTCAAGACGTACGATCATTCTGTAATACAACAGCCGCCGACTACGAATCAGAAAACTGCGCATCACTACTGCTCCGCTTTAAATCAGGTGTTCACTGTAATCTGCAGGCGATCTTTGGAACCCCGGTAGACCCTGACGAAATCGCCATCATGGGTACCCGGGGGAGAATCGTTACCAGCCCGTTAAATGGTGGTGGCCTGACAATTCAAAGCGGATCCAATCAACGTATCGAACAACACCCACCGCCAGACAACTTCAACCTACCTTTGATCGCTGACTTCGTCGAAGCTATCAAAGAGCAAAGACCTCCCATCGTATCTGGCGAAGAAGGGCGAGAGACAAATATTGTGATGCAACGGGCCTACGAACAAGCAAGATCGAAATGAACGCAAGAAAGATCAGGCAAAGAATTCCACAGCGTTTTTAAAAACCTGCAGCCCGTCACCCACTTCGCCAAGCTGTTGCCGGGTCCACTGGGGATGATGAGTCGGATCGATATGACGCTCTGGATGAGGCATCAAACCAAAAACCTGTCCGGTCGCATCACAAATTCCCGCCGTATTCACCAGCGAGCCGTTAGGATTTGCCGGATAATGTACCGGGGCATCCAGCCGGTCCTGGGTTGTATATCTCAAAACCAATTGACCCGCTGAGTCGAGCCGACCTAAGGCATCATTGTCTCGCGTAACGAACTTACCTTCGGCATGAGCCACTGGCAAATACATCGATTCGATGTTCTTTAAAAAGATGCACCGTTGACTGGCAACGCGCAGGTGAACCCAACGATCTTCAAACCGACCTGAGTCATTCCAATCCAGTGTCGCACTGGCACGCCGTTGAGGATCGTCGGCTAACAACAAACCCGTTTTCAACAAAATTTGAAAACCGTTGCAGATGCCCAAAATCAACTTCTCGCTCTCGCGAAACTCAAACAACACGTCCATCAACTGGTGGCGAAGCTGACTGGCAAGAATTCGTCCAGCCGCGACATCGTCACCATAACTGAACCCCCCGGGGAAACATAAAATTTGGTACTGGGTCAGGCAGCCGGGATCTTCAATGATCCGGTTGACATGTTCCACAATAGGTTCACCACCAGCACGCTTGAAGGCATGCGCCGTTTCCTCGTCACAATTGGTTCCAGGCGCTCGGACAATCAAGATGCGAGGGGAAGACATGAGGTTGGGCAACAACTTATAACGGGTTACGTCTTGTCAGATAAACGGATTCTGGATGCGTTCTAAGACCATTTTAACGGGGAAAGCCAAGTCTCTTTTAGTTTTTTGATGTTGGCGTCAATGACAAGGGACGACGGTTGGTCATGGGCCGATTGTCCGTTGATTTGAAGCACTTGCTCATCGGTCACCTCGCCGATTTCGGCAGCGACAACGTCCTCGCCAAGAAGGTCCATTAACTGTTCGACGTGATCCGGCGAAACCTCACAAAGAAACCTGGTATTGGATTCGGAAAATAGCAACACGGCTTCCCTGTTCGCAGGTATTGACAACTCAACGTTATGGGGCAGGCTATTCAAATTCAAGCGGGCTCCCAGGCCGCCAGCAAACGCCATTTCCGCAGCAGCCACAGCCAAACCTCCCTCACTCAGGTCATGGCAAGCACGGACCAGTCCCTGGCTGATGGCTTGGTGCAGGCCTCCAAAGGTCCGCTTCGCAGCGGCCGTATTAACTTTCGGTACCTCCCCGCCGACGAGATCTTCAACCAGTGAAAAATGCGAGCCGCCCATCTCTTCCTGCGTGAGTCCTAGCTGAATCAAGCGATTTCCCGACTCCTTCAGATCCATCGTCACGCAACTGCGAACATCATGAATCTGACCTAAAGCACTGATCAACAGCGAGGGCGGGATCGAAATCGTTTGTCGAACACCGTCGGAATCGATGTAACTGAATTCATTATTCAGACTATCCTTGCCGCTAATAAAAGGCGTTCCCAATGCCAGAGCCACATCGTAGCAGGCAATCGCTGCGCGAACGAGCGAACCCAATGTTTCCGGTCGATCTGTATACCCCCAACAAAAGTTGTCTAGAATTGCGATACGACTCGGATCGGCACCAACAGCAACACAATTTCGCACAGCTTCGTCAATCGCACTGGCAGCCATATGGTACGTATCAAAATCACCATAGTGAGGGTTCATTCCACAGCTAACGGCAAGCCCTCGCATTGAGTCGAGTCGAGGACGCACCACCGACGCATCGCTGGGCCCGTCATTGGCAATTCCCACCAGTGGCTTGACCACACTGCCACCTTGAACTTCGTGATCATACTGACGAATCACCCATTCCTTGCTGGCAACATTCAGAGACGACAAGATCTTCAACAGGGAGTCCGTATGATCCCGGTCACTCGATTCCTTGATCGTCAAAGGCAAAGAGGCTGGTGGCTGATAAACTGCTTCCCGAATGATTGGTGGACGGCCATCGTGCAGGAATTTCATGTCCAGATCGGCGACTTGCTGACCATCATACAACAAACGGAGTCGACCCGTCGGTTCAAATTTTCCGATTCGCGTTGCCTCAACACCCTCCGATGCACAAAGCGAATGAAATTCTTCCCACGTGCTCTCTGACACAGCACAAACCATGCGTTCCTGTGCTTCGGAAATCCAAATCTCCGTGTAAGAAAGGCCTTCGTATTTCAACGGGGCGCGATCCAGGTGCACTTCTGCACCAATTTTCTCTCCCATTTCTCCCACGGCACTGGAAAAACCGCCTGCGCCACAATCCGTGATGGCGGTGTACAAACCACGGTCCCGTGCAATGAGCAACACATCAAGAACCATCTTCTCAGTAATCGCATTTCCAATCTGTACCGCGCCACCGGAAGTTGTTTCACTCTCACTGGTAAGTTCTGCAGAGCTAAAAGTCGCACCGTGGATACCATCTCGCCCGGTCCGACCTCCCACAGCAACAATCCAGTCCCCCGGCTGAGGTTCCTTACGTGACTTACTGCGGGGCAAAATACCCACGTTACCGCAATACACAAGTGGATTCCCCAGGTAACGAGAATCAAAATAGAGAGCCCCATTGACCGTTGGAATGCCCATTCGATTGCCGTAATCGCGCACTCCGCCAACCACCCCCTTCATCACACGACGGGGATGAATCACACCTGCTGGCAAATCATCCACAGGCGTGTCCGGCGGAGCAAAACAGAAAACATCCGTATTGCAAACGGGCTTTGCACCCAACCCGGTACCCAGGGTATCCCGAATCACTCCACCAATCCCCGTATTGGCACCACCGTAAGGTTCCAGCGCCGAAGGATGATTGTGCGTCTCGACTTTAAACACCACATTGTTTTGATCATCAAAACGAACGATGCCTGCATTGTCCTCAAACACGCTGACACACCAGTCATCGTCAGCCAGCTGCTGGCGAATCTGGGTGGTCGCGGCAAAAATCGTTTCTTTCAGCATGTTGTCAAAACGACGTTCACCATCTGAATCACGGTACGAAATACGACCAGCAAGTGTCTTGTGGCTGCAATGTTCACTCCAGGTCTGTGCTACCGTTTCCAATTCGACGTCCGTCGGATCGCGCCCCAACTGAGCAAAGTAGTCTCGAATGGTCTGCATCTCGACCAATGTCAAATAAAGCTGGCCTTCTCGGCTCAACCGATTCAAACCATCATCGTCCAGCTCTCGAATCGGAACGATCAACTGTCCAAATTGATAGGGAGCCCCGACCTGCAATCGTTCCAGTTGTAAGGGTCCAACAACGACCTGCTCGATCGAGTCATTGGAAAGCACTTTTTTACACAACAGGCTGAGCTGATCCGACGAGAGTCCGTCAATCCAATATTTCTTGAAAGTGCGCACCGCAGCGGCCGCAAATTGAAAATCACGAATCGCCAAGAGCGTCGTTTGAGCCACCGGATCCATCACACCCGGTTTTGGTAAAACGTACACCACTTCAGACTCGCCATGGGGCGCTACTGACAACCGGTGATCCCCGACCACAGCCGTTACCGTCCGTTCGACGACCGTATCGGCCAAGAGTTCAGTGGCCAAGATATCGATTTGTCCAGCATCAAGCTGACCCTCGACCAGAAACCCCCGGCCAGTGGTAATCCGCATTTCCTCCGGCAGCCCCAGCTCTGCTGCGTCGGACGCAATCTCGCGGGACGACCTGTCGGTCTTGCCGCCGTCAGGATAGATGTCAATCTGCCACAAGGTCACGAATTTTCTTTCCCGTGGCTAAAGTCTTTCTGAGCTGACCACCGTGGTCCTGTTCAATCGCCTGGCGAATCGAATTCAGCACTTTCTCAAACCTGTCCAGTGACTTCAAGACGTGGCGTCTGTTTCCCAGCAAAATTTGTCGCCAGAGTTCAGCATCTCCAGCTGCAATTCGCGTGGTATCCCGCCAACCGGTCGCTGTACAGGGCAAATCGTGAGCCGGTGTCGCCGCCGCCAGCGCCGAGGCAACCACATGGGGCAAATGGCTCGTCGTGGCCAAAGTTCGGTCGTGCGCTGCGGGCGTCATCCGGATCACTTGAGCACCCAGCAACTGCCAAAATTTCTCAATTTCGGCCAACTGATGCTGATCTGTGCGGCGCGTTGGTGTGACAACCACGACTCGATCGACCAACAGATCAGCGTCGGAAAACTGGCAACCCGTCTTTTCACTCCCAGCCAGGGGATGGCTGCCGATAAAACAAGCCTGGGAGCCAATGGTACGTTCCACCTGACTCACAATCTCATCTTTCACACTGCCGGCATCGGTGATCAAGGTATTCGGAGCACAAACCTGCGAAACACGCAGTACGTGCTCGGCAACATGGTCGCTAGGGGTGCAAACAATGACTAAATCTGCCTCAGCAACGCCCCGCTCAAGCTGGGTCGTCGTCGAAGTCACTGCCCCGATTTTTTTGGCTTGGCGCAAACGTGCCGCACTGCGGCCAATTCCCACTACTTTTTTGGCAATTTTCCGTTGGCAAATGGCCGCGCCAATCGATCCTCCAATGAGGCCGACTCCCAGTATCGAAATTGTATTCCACTGTTTACGCACTAAAATCTCCCACATAGCCACTCCCGTTTTTTAGCCGACCCGACGGCAGCGAACAAGTGGAAGAGGGCCGAAACGGGCGTTGCGCTGCGCAATTCTCCCAGGTAGACACTCTCGCCAGCCTGCAATCTAACACAATTCGCTCCTGGGAGTACGGCAGAACACTCGACAAACACCAGCCCACGGGATGTCAAATATGCAATTGCAACGACTACCCGTTGCATCAGTCATCGCTTGTGACTGATTTGATAACCCTTGCCGTGAGCCGAGAGATACCGCTAAGCTGAAGCTGACGCAAACCGAGGTTACCAGTTTTATGCCCAATCAATCACCCATCAAGTTGAAACCGTTGGCAGAACTTTGTCATCGTGTCGGCATCTCTCTGGAAACGGGCATCGACATCCGGCGTGTCTGGGAAAATGAGTCGGAACGTGGCTCAACGTCTCAGCGTCATCAATCTCAATTGATCGCTCAAGCAATCGCCGCTGGAGAGTCGATGTCAGCCGCGTTTCAGAAAACGGGCAATTTTTTCCCTGAACTGATCCATGAAATGGTTGCCGTCGGGGAACAAACTGGCAAACTGGATCAGGTTTTTTTACGTCTGGCAGATCACTATCAGCACCTGCTCAGTCTGAAACGGGATTTTTTGAAAGTGATCGCTTGGCCGGTCATTCAACTGGTCTCTGCAATTGGTGTGATCAGTTTGTTCATTTACGTGCTGGGAATGATCGGCAGGGAGCCTATCGATGTGCTGGGTTTTGGACTGACTGGCGTCCGTGGCGTGATTAAATTCCTGGGTACGGTGGGTGTCATCAGCTGGTGTGTCTATTTTATGGTGCGGGCAATCAGTCTGCAGGCTCCCTGGACACTGCCACTGCAAAATTTCCTGTTCCAACTTCCGAGTATCGGTGCGGCCCTGCAGACCTTAGTCCTATCGCGCATGGCGTGGTCCCTGGCGCTAACCACCAATACGGGGATGAGCATACAACAAGCCCTTCAACTGGCCCAACAAAGTACGCGGACACCCTACTTCACACAACACATCGCGGCTGTAGACGCAGCCCTGCAACGCGGTGAACCGGTCCATGCAGCATTGCGGCGCACGGGAGTCTATCCAGATGACTACCTCGAGGCGATGCAGGTAGGCGAGGAAACTGGCCGCACGTCGGAAACGATGGCAATACTGTCTCGCCAATACGAAGAACGAGCCAAATCAGCGATGACCGTCATCACAGCCCTCATCGGCTATGCCGTGTGGTGCCTGGTGGCGGTGATGTTGATCGTGATGATCTTCAAGATATTCACAGCCGCTTACCTGAATCCCATCAACAATTTGTTGGACGAAATTGGCGGTTGAGCCCAACGACAACACTTGGAGAAGGACGCGAACGATTCAACCCAAAAAACTCGCGTTAAGACGCATCGCGTTGCTGACAAAACTCGATAATGGCCTGGGTGTCCGTTGGTAAAGGACCGTCGGCAGCTGGCGCCGCTTCGCTCTCTGTCGGCGCTTCTTCAGTTTCAGCCGGGGCTGTCTCAGCCGGGGCTGTCTCAGCCGGGGCAGCAGGTGTATTTGCCTGAGCTGCGGCCAGGATTTCCTCGATGCTCATTTTTTTCGGGTCAATTTTGGACGGCGCACTCCCGAATGACCCGCCCGCAGCGGCAGATTTGGGTTTTCGCGCCGCTTCCAGCTGGTCCGCCAGACTGGAGGCCGCCTCTTCCTTTTTGTCAGCCGCTGCTGGAGACTTTGCTGCTGGCGCATTTCCCCGGGCTGCGGCCAGGACGTCTTCAACGCTCATCTTGCTTGGATCGGACTTGGCGGCC